>WPCK01025691.1_pt1 | contig 70907 bp, 68 predicted proteins | sample 5399851 | NCBI WGS metagenome assembly WPCK01 (sample SAMN12869471, study PRJNA574797) | sludge metagenome | isolation source: wastewater treatment of pH11 | place: China:Beijing | collected 2019-05-20 | reverse complement strand
AGAAGACATTGAAACCATCAATATGTATCATGAACGAATTGAAAAAGGCTATACCAAAGAAGAAATTATTCGGTCAATCAATACAAAAGGACGAGATAACGCACGTACCCCCATGCAGTGGGACGACAGTCCAAACGGTGGCTTCACTACAGGAACACCATGGTTACATGTGAATCCAAACTATCAAACGATCAATGTGGAACAAGCATTAACAGATTCGAGTTCGATTTTTTATACCTATCAAAAATTGATTGAGCTACGCAAACAAAATGAAATCGTTGTTTGGGGTGCGTATCGATTATTGGAAGACACACCAGAAAAAGTTTTTGCCTATACGCGTGAATTGGGCGCTGAAAAATGGTTAGTTGTTACGAATATTAGTGAAGAGTTGAATGAGTTCAGAATGCCGACTCCAGCAAAAGAAGTGCTCGTTGCTAATTATGAGCTAACAAGTGAATCATTAACCGGAGAGATCAACTTACGACCTTACGAAGCTTTTGCTGTACGACTATAATAAAAAAGAGTATCTCTTTGGGATTTCCCAAAGAGATTTTTTCATGACTTTAGTCAGTCACAAACATTTTACGCACGAAACAAAAAGTCAAAAGCCTCTACACACAGCAAATTAACCTAACAAAATAAGCTGAAAAATAGAAGGAGGCGTAGTTGATGTCAGTTCAAGGTAAAAAAGAATGGACAAAAATTCCGAAAGTCCGTCAAGAGTTATTACTCAAGAATGTCTTTTGCAATCATTGTGGGGAGACAAGGATTCTTCGCTAAGAACCAAAAATTAGCAGGAGATTGCTCGTTCTTGAAGGCAGTTGTAAGTTATTGTGGTCCGTCAACAGCACGCGTAGTTGACTGATTTGTACTTCTTTTTTAGCCACGCCGAAAAAAAGAATGATTTTACTTGCTTTTTGTTGTATATTAAACAAGGAGAAAGTTGCTGCTGTTGCAGGATAAATAAAGGTGGAATTAAAATGAATTCAAAAGAAAAAATGTTAGAATTGATTAAAAAGAAACAAGGCGGAGGTAGATCAGAACAAAAAGATACACCTAAAAATGATCGCCGAAATATGCGTAAGGGACCAAAAATCTTTAATAAGTAATTGGTAAATGAAAAGGAGTTATGACAACTTAATTGTCATAACTCCTTTTTTGTATAAACAGATTGAAAACTTATTTCTTTAAAAAGCAAGTAGAATACGTTCAAAATTGGCGGAGTACTCGCCCAAGAATTTTCTTACTTCTCGATACGACTCATTGAGTCCAAATTTTTTTGAACGTTGTTAATAAAATTTGCGAAAATTTTTAGGTGTATAGCCTGTTTTCTTTTTAAACGTGTTAATAAATTGACTAGTAGAATCAAAACCAACTCGTTCGCCGACGAGTTGAATCGATAGATCAGGTTGATTGATTAGGAAGTTTTTTGCTTGACGAATGCGAAAGTCAATCAAGTACTGATAAGGACTTTTACCCATGAATTTTTTAAAAAGGCGACTAAAGTATTGAGGGGTGATGAATTGTTTTTGGGCGATTTGATCGATTGTTAGATGCTGTGCGTAATTTGCTTGAATCTCATTGAGACTTGGAAGAACATACTTTTGATATAATTCATCAATCTGCATGTTCTCTTGTGGTTGACTCAATTGGAGCAAAAACTGATAACACAAAACTGAAAGAGCCAAGTGATCGATGTTCGCTTCAAAAGCAGCAATCATTTTTTCAATTTGGGTGGAGAACTGAAACTTCTCGGTGTCTTTTGCTAAAAGAAACTGTTCGCTTCCAACTAACAGATCTAAATGATTTTTTAAGTGCCCATCAAAAGTGACGAAATTCGTTTGCCAATCATCAGTTAGTGGATAGTAAGCATGGGGGACAAAAGGGGAAATCAATACGCCTTCGCCTGCTGCTAATGTCAATTTTTGTTTTTCAATCCAGATTTCTCCAGCCCCAGTTTCTGTTTGTAACCAATGGTATAAAGGATGTCCTTGTGTGCGTTGCAAACTTACTTGCTGCCAATTGGTTCCAATACTTTCGATGCTAATGGGTAATTGTCGAATCGACAAATTGAAATAAATGGTCAAAATGAATACCTCCTTGTTTCGGAATCTTATATTTTTTAGTTTAACATATTATACATTTGATTTGCGATGGCGCTTACAATGAATGTGAGAAGGAAAAGGAGGCAGTCATTAATGAAAAAAATAAAACGAATGTTCTATGGTGGTGATTATAACCCTGAGCAGTGGGAGAAAAAGATTTGGCTCGAGGACATGGAAATCTTTAAGTCTGCAAAGATCAATTCTGCGACAATCAATGTGTTTTCATGGGCGAAAATCCAACCAAGTAAAGATGTTTATGATTTTGAACAATTAGATGAAATCATGAATCAATTGGCGAAAGAAAATATTGAAATCGTTCTAGGAACGTCAACTGCAGCATTGCCAGCTTGGTTATATAAAGAATATCCGGAAGTTGGTCGGGTCGATTTTGAAGGACGCCGCCATCGCTTTGGACAACGTCATAATGCTTGTCCGAATAGTCTTGTCTATCAGCACTTTTCAACGCGGTTAGCAGGTAAACTGGCAGAGAGATACAGCGACGTACCTCAATTAGCTGTTTGGCATATCAATAATGAATATGGGGGAATTTGCTATTGTGAAAATTGCGAGAAGGCTTTTCGGATTTGGCTAAAGAAAAAGTATCAAACAATCGAAGCTTTAAATACTGCTTGGAATTTAAATTTTTGGGGACATACTGTTTATGACTGGGATGAAATTGTGGTGCCCAATTGTTTAGGTGATGCAATGAATGAGGAAGAGACTGCTTTTGCGGGTTTGTCGGTTGATTATATGCGTTTTAATTCGGATAGTTTATTGGCTAATTTTAAAGCAGAGCGTGAAGCCATTCGACAATTTGATCAAGAAACACCAGTAACAACGAATTTGATGGGTACTTATAAAGGGTTAGATTATTTCAAATGGGCAAAAGAAATGGATCTTGTTTCTTGGGATAATTATCCTGCCTATAATACCCCTTGGAGTTCAGTAGCACTTGGTCATGATTTGATGCGAGGATTGAAAGATCAGTCGTTTATGCTTATGGAACAAACACCAAGTCAGCAAAATTGGCAACCGTATAATTCATTGAAAAAACCGGGAGAGTTGCGCGCTCAGAGTTATCAAGCGATTGCACACGGTGCAGATACAATTCAATATTTTCAGTTACGTCGAAGCATTGGCGGGTGTGAAAAGCTCCATGGGGCAGTGATTGAACACGCTGGAACAACGAATACACGAGTTTTTAGAGAAGTGGCAGAACTAGGGAATGAGTTGGAATCACTTGGAGATTTGCTGGTAGAAGCAACGTGTCCAGCGAAAGTAGCCATCTTATTTGATTGGGATAATTATTGGGCGTTGGAATATACAAGCGGGCCGAATCAAAATTTGAAATATGTTGAGCAGATTCAGCAAGTCTATGCTTATTTTTATCAGCAAAATATTCCGGTTGATTTGATTCCAATTGACCGTGATATTTCAAAGTACGAACTCATTTTAGCACCAGTACTCTACATGATAAAAGGAGAGATCGTTTCGCGACTTGAAGACTTTGTTCGTGCAGGTGGAACCTTCGTGACGACTTTTATGAGTGGAATTGTTGACCAGTCGGATAACGTTTTACTGGGTGGATATCCTGGGCCGTTGCGGAAACTAACAGGTATTTGGGTGGAAGAGCTGGATGCTTTAGCTCCTGAACAATCGAATCAAATTCAATTTGCAGATGGCGAAACTGGAACGGCAACCTTAGTGAGTGATTTGTTACATCTAGAAACAGCTGAAAGTCTGGGAAGTTACACGGATAATTTTTATGCAGGACAACCGTTTGCTACAAAGTGTTCCTTTGGAAAAGGACAAACTTATTATCTTGGTACACAGTTAGATACGAATTCACTAGCCAAAGTGTTAAATGAGGCTTGTGCAAGTGCCAAGGTTGAACCAGTTGTTGCTGAAGAAACGGCGTTGGAAATCACTTATCGTGAAAAAGGAAGGCAAAAATTTTATTTTATCATTAATTTGTCAGATCAATCACAAAAATTACCAACAAAATTTATCGGTCAAAAAGACTTGTTAAAGCAAACATCTCTAGTAGCAGAGTATCTTGTAAAGGCATATGAAGTCTTGATAGTGAAAGAGTCACAATAACTTATTAATTGAATGGGTTGAATGAATAGTAACCAAGAATAGTAACTAAGATAACAGTTAAGTAAGGTAATAATTAAATAAAGTGATAACTAAAATAATAGCTAATAAAATAATAGCTAAATAGTAGCTAAAATAGTAGCTAAGAATGAGCTAGATGGGAGCAGAACATAATGACAAAACTAACAATTGCCATCCAAAACAAAGCAGGCGAACTTCGCACAGCAGCACGCGGTGAAGAACGAAAAGAGATGCCTTTAACCGATTCAGCGGAAAATCTCGTTCACCTTGCAATGAGAAATTTTAAGTATCAGGAAGGTGACCAAATTGTGGTTCAAGCGGATCAACCAGAAACCTATTTAATGGTTAAGCTAGATGAAACATTAGCTACTTCACTTATTTATTTATCAGGAAATAGCTGGAGCTATCCAATTTCATTTCTGCCTAACGTGCTAGCAGCGCGTCCTAAAGAGCGTTTTGCTGGAGAAAGTCATTATCTGAGTGCCCGAGTAGCGACTGCTGAAGAAATAACTATGTATCAAAATCTGGCATTGAATCCACATGATCAAAAGGTATTTACCGGAAGTTATCCCCACGCTGAGGCAAATGTCGAAACGAGAAACGACGCAACATTTTTTGCGTGCAATGCGATTGATGGTATTTACGCCAATCACTCACATGGTTCGTATCCTTTTCAATCTTGGGGCATCAATCAACAACAAGATGCGGCATTGACCATTTTATTTGGGCGCGAGGTGGAGTTGGATAAAGTAGTTTTTACTTGGCGAGCTGATTTTCCTCATGATAGTTATTGGACGCAGGTTTCTTTATGCTTTTCTGATGGGACAAAAGAAGTTTTTCAGACAACAAAGACAGCGAGACCACAGACGTTTGAATTCAACCAACGACGAGTCACAACGGTCACTTTTGAAGAACTAATTCAAGCAGATGACGATTCACCTTTTCCAGCATTAACTCAGATTGAGTGCTTTGGTCGAAACGTGAATATTGAGGAGAATTAAAAATGATTGAGACCTATTTACAAAGTATCCAAAAAGAAGCGAAGGCTTATGTGGCAACAGCGACCATTACACCTTTGCCATTTGATGGATATGTCTCCTACTTGGAAACCGGCAATCGACTAGTCTTTGAAACTGCTTATTTTGCCAGAAGGAGACAGTTGGCGATTTTGGCACTGGCATATATGACTACTCATGAGCAGGAAACGAAGAAGTTACTGGAGCAAGTGATTTGGGAAATCTGTAATGAATATACCTGGGCGTTGCCCGCGCATTTACCAGTGGAAAAAAATCCGTTTAAGCAATCATCCGTTTGGTGGATTGACTTGTTTACTGCCGAAACAGCCCAAACCTTAGCCGAAATTATGGAATTAATGGGTGCAGAATTTACTTTACTGACACAAAATAGAATCAGAGAAGAAATCGACCAACGACTATTCCAACCATTTGAAGAAAATCATTGGGAATGGGAAGAGAAAAAGAACAATTGGAGCGGCGTCATTGGTGGATGCATTGGGATGGCTGCTCTATCTTTACTGGAAAAAAACAGTGTGAGGCAAGGAGCAATCCTTCAAAAAGTAGACCATAGTTTACAGTCTTATCTAAAAGGTTTTGCGTTGGATGGTGCGTGTGAAGAAGGTGTGGGGTATTGGAGTTATGGATTTGGTTATTACCTTTATTTTGCGGAAAAACTAGCAGATATGTTAGGGGACGAAACCTATTTGAATTTGCCAAAAGTCAAAGAAATAGCTGCATTTCCGTATTATGTCGTTCGAAAAAATCAACAAGCCTTGCCATTTTCAGACTACAATTTTACTGAGTTGCCTAGTGGTTTACTTAGTTTTTGCCATCAGGTATTTCAAGTACCAATACCTGATGTAGTAAAGGTGAATGAGATTGATTTCGATCATTGCTATCGGTTTGCACAACTTTATCGTAATTTGATTTGGACGGAAAAAACGGAAGTTGAGCGACCAACTATTATGCATTATTTTTCAGATGTGGAATGGGGCATTTTTGAATCAGAAGCTCAAGACTTATTCTTCGCTGCCAAAGGAGGACACAACGAGGAAAGCCATAATCACATCGACTTGGGGCACTTTATTTTTGGAACACCAAATGAATTATTTTTAACGGATCTAGGGGCGGGAGAGTATACGAAAGATTACTTTGATGAAGAAAAGCGCTACCAGTATTTGGTAAATAATGCATCAGGTCATTCCTTGCCAATCATTAACGATTGCTGCCAACAAGCTGGTGCAGTGGCAGCCACAGCAACCAAATTTATTGATACGCCAAAAGGAAAACGCTTTTCACTTGATTTGACGAAGACTTATGAGCCAAGCGCAAATCTGAAACAATTTCAGCGAAGTTTAGTGTTGATTCCAGAAGAAAGCACGTTGGAATTACGTGATTATTTCAGGATGAAAAAAGCTGGAAATAAAATCATTGAAAGTTTTGTTACGACATATCCAGTTGAAAGGAACGGTCAAACAGTCAGCATCAAAGGACGCCAGACCTGTGAATTGATTTTTGGGGAGGAAGTAAAAAAAATTGACTGTCTGAAAAAAATGTACCACGACCATGAAGGAAACACTTGTCAGGCAACCTTGATTCAGACAACGTATACTATTTCAATGGAAGCAGAAGTGGTAGTCAAAATGAAGTTAGTCCACTAGCAAGATTCCTTTAGAAAAAAACGCAAAAGAGAGTGGGATAAAACTAAAAATTCAACTGTCTTTAATCCATTTTTCAATTAAAAAAGCCTAAAATCAACGTTTTCAAAAACGAATTTTAGGCTTTTTTATTTAGGCAACTTTTGTCCCAACTTTTTTTGCTCTATTTAATTTCTTGACTCTTTTCATTTATTTTAGGTGCAGCGGTTGATCCTCGAACGACTAATTCAGTACCCAAAAAGATTCGTTTGGCGATTGTGGGTGTCAAGATTCGTTCATGCAATGTGCTGATGCCGACCTCGCCCATTTCTTCGGTGTAGGCTTTGACAGTAGAAAGTGGTGGAGTGATATAGCGCGAAATAGAAATATCGTTGATGCCCATAACACTAATATCATCTGGTACAGAAATGTTTTGCGCCGTTAGCGTATGAATGATTCCAATTGCAAAGGCATCATTGGCAGCCAAGATTGCTGTTGGTAGGTCGGTCCCCCAGCTTTGCAAAGCTTGTTTGGTTAATTCTTCACTATTTTTCACATTCAATTGGCTATTTTCCTGCACGATAAAGTAAGACGCATCAAATAAGCCATAATGTTTCATCATACTTAAGTAAGTGAGGGTAGTAGGCGTCTTGTACTGACAATAGCCATGAAGATTTTGACTTTCTTCTGCTCCAATAAATGCAATTTTTTTATGGCCTAATTCAAGCAGATGATTGATTGCAATTTCTGTTGCTTGTGTGAAATCCGTATTGATGCAGTCATATTCTGATAGCGGAAAATTTGTTCCAATAACGCAAAGATTAGCAGCTAACTCGTTTAGTTCATCAATTTTTTCTTTTGTAAATTTTCCGATGGCTAAAACGCCGTCAACATTTTGAATATTACTCAAATCCGTTGGTGAAAAGTTCACGACATTGTAACCTAATTCAACTGCTTTTTTTTCTGCACTCATACGGATTGATAGGTAATAAATGTCTTCGAGTTCCTCGTCATTTGAACGCCAAGTAATAAATCCGATAGAACCAGCTGAGCCTTCTAACTCTTCATGCAAAACGTTTCGCTGAGCGGCTGCTTTTGCTTGATTTTTCTTTTTATATTTTGTGTAATTCAATTTCTCTGCAACTTCAAAAATTTTTCTCTTCGTTTCTTCAGTAGCGGAGAGAGTTGCATCATAATTCAATACGCGTGAAACAGTTGAGATCGAAACCCCAGCTTCTTTTGCGATATCAGTAATCGTAGCCATGTGTTCCCTCCTAATTGATTGTCTTTATTTATAGTATAAGATTCGAAAAAGAAACACAAGAAAAAGTTTTCTTTTTTTTACCAAAAAAACTATTGAAATTTTTAGTTATAAAAGGTAAAATTTAGTAAAATAATAGCTTTGATGAGATAAAGGAGGTAAAAAGATAGGAAAATTTTTAACCTTTCTCCACATTTTAGTACTTATCGTGGTCTTTTCAGGTTGTGGAGGGAGTCAAGAAACCGCGCAGAACAATCAATTTACAAATGAAGTGACGCGTGAACTTAGGCAAAAAGCAAAGCGCTATACCGAACAAGAGTTGCAAAATACAGAAGTTCCTTTGCATGCGTTCATTCAATTAGAGGGAAAAATCATTCGCTCAGATGGAGGCAAAACCATTTTGCAAGGAGATCGTTTTATTTTGAGAAGTGGTTCAAGCAACTATCAAATATTTAATGAACAGAAAGAAACAATCTCAATTGGCGATCAAGTGACCGTATATGGTGAGTATTACGGTTTTATCAAAGGAATCATCATTGAAAAGGAGTAAAAGTATGGATTCTTTTTTAACAAAAGAAGAAATAAGTAATCAATTTGTAGCATTAGTTGAACCATTAGAACCATTTTTTAGTAAAAAAAATTTAGGACGATTAAAACTAGGCAGTCATGGAACAGTTTATACTGAATCAACTCGAGAAGTCGAAGCCTTCCTTCGACCACTTTGGGGATTGGGTCCGTTTTTGACTTCTGCAAAAGAGAACGTTTTGTTAGCAGAATACCTTCAAGGAATCACAGCAGGCACAAATCCTGACAGTCCATTTTATTGGGGAACAGTTACTGATTATGACCAGTTGATTGTTGAAATGGCATCATTGAGTTTATTTTTATTATTGAATAAAGAAAAAACGTGGGATCAATTAACAGAGAAAGAGCAAGCAAATCTGCATCAATGGTTGATTCAGGTAAATGAACGAGAAATCCCTCGAAATAATTGGCACTTTTTTCGGATTTTAGTCAATGTTGCGATGAAAAAGTGCAACATGTCATACTCGCAACAACAAATTGAAAGCGATTTTATGGTTGTGGAAGAATTTTATCAGAAAAATGGCTGGTACTGTGATGGAGAAGAAACACAATTTGATTATTATATTTCGTTTGCCATTCATTACTATAGTTTAGTTTATGCTCGCTTTATGGCAGAAGAAGATCCTGAACGTGTAGCAGTAATCAAAGAGCGTGCAACCTTTTTTGCCCAAACATTCAAGCATTGGTTTGATGCAAAAGGAGAAGCTATCCCATTTGGTCGAAGCTTGACGTATCGATTTGCGCAAGTTTCTTTCTTTAGTGCGTTAGTGTTTGCGGATGTGGAGGCGTTGCCGTGGGGAGAAATCAAAGGATTGATTAATCGCCATATGAAAAACTGGTGGGCACAAGAAATTTTTTCAACAGATGGATTATTAACGGTTGGCTATCATTATGAAAATCTTATTTTTGCCGAAGGTTATAACGGATTTGGCTCGCCTTATTGGGCATTGAAAAGTTTCTTGTTATTAGCTGTCCCAGCTGATCATCCTTATTGGCAAGCACAAGAACAACCACTTACGATTGACGAACGCTTTTTAGCTGTTCCAGAAAGTAAAAACTTTTATCAATACAATCGAGAGTTAACACATCTTCAAGCTTTTCCTGCGGGACAATTTGTTCAATTCCAAAATCATCCACATGCTAAATATAGTAAGTTCGTTTATTCAACAGTATTTGGTTTTAGTGTGCCTAAGCAAGATTATTGGTATTACGAAGGTGCTTACGACAATGTGTTAGCGTTGGCAAAAGATGGTCATTATTTCAGGTCGAAAGGTTTGGATACTCATTTTGCTATTTTGCCTGATCGAATTGTTCATGAATGGAATCCATGGAGTGATGTGTCCATTGTTTCAACCATTGTTCCGTTAGAAACGTGTCATGTTCGTATTCATGAAATTGAGACTAAAGAAGCATTAAGAGCTTATGATGGCGGATTTAGCGCACCCTACACGAGTGAGCTTCCAGTGGCAGAAGGGGGAGTAGCAGAGGTAGCTTCACCGATTGGGCTTTCGCGAATTGAAGGGCTTTTGGGATTTGAAGAGGCTGCTATTGTCAGAACCGAGCCGAATACGAATTTATTTTATCCACGAACGGCACTTCCACATGTAGTAGCAAACATTTCGCCAGGAAAAACAGTTTTAGTTTCACTTGTTGCCGGTTTGCTACCGGAAGAGCAAATGGAAAAACCAACAATTGAAATCAGTAATGAGCAAGTAAAAGTCCAACAAAATGAAAAAAGAATCGAAGTAGCTTTAGGCACTAGGAGGAAAGCATGGAAAAATTAGAGTGGTTGCAAGAAGAAATCGAGTTTGCTGTCAACAAAGTTCGCGAAAATCTCAAAACGTTTCAAGAAACAGTTCCACCAGCAGCAAGTGAAGGATTGGTCTATCCTGAAGAAGAAAATATCGATTGGACAGCCAGTTTTTGGGTTGGCATGTTGTTTTTGGCAAAAGAGCTGACGAACGCCACGGAATTTGATGCCACGATTGAAAAACAAATGGCTTCGTTCAAGCATCGATTAGAAAATAAAATTGAGTTAGAAACCCATGACATTGGTTTTTTATACAGTTTATCTGCCGTAGCGGATTATCAAGTCAACAAACATGAGGCATCAAAAAAACTGGCAATTCAAGCTGCAGATTTATTGATGGAACGCTATTCTCCAACTGCTCAAATCATTCAAGCTTGGGGAAACCTTAATGACCCAGCGCAACGTGGACGAATGATTATTGATTGCTTAATGAACTTACCTTTACTGTATTTTGCTTCTGAGCAAACAGGAGATGAATCCTACAAAAAAGCAGCTTATGCACATGCGAAGCAAACACAAAAATATATCGTTCGGCCAAACAATACGACGTTTCACACCTACTATTTTGATGTGAAAACAGGTGAACCAATTGAAGGCAAAACGCAACAAGGTTACTCCGATGATTCTTGTTGGGCGAGAGGACAGGCTTGGGGAATTTATGGCTTTACGCTAAGCTACAATCACACCGGCGATTATCAATTTTTAGAAACAGCGAAAGCGGTCGCTGACTATTTTATTAGCCAGTTACCAAAAGATCAAGTCGCTTATTGGGATTTATTATTCAATGATGGTAGTGGGCAAGAAAGAGATAGCTCCGCAGCGGCGATTGCTGTTTGCGGGCTGCTGGAATTAGCTAAACAATTACCTTTATCTGATCCAAAGCATGAAGAATACGAAGCGGTAGCAATCAAAATCATGCAAGCTTTAGCCCAAAAGTACACAAGTAAAAAGAGTGAACGCTCAAATGGCCTGTTACTCGAAGGTGTTTATGATAAGAACTCCAATAAAGGGGTTAATGAATGTATGATTTGGGGCGATTACTATTATTTGGAAGCGCTAACTCGGTTGGCAAAAAGTTGGTACAGTGTTTGGTAATAAAAATATTTTTATTATAAAAATGGAGGAAATAAAATGAAGCGATGGAAAAAAGGAATCACTGCTGGTGTGTTACTAGGAACTTTAGGTTTGTTGGCTGCTTGTGGTGGTGGCGACAAAGCTAGCGCAAAAAATGGTGGTGATTCAGGCGATACAACTTTGACAGTCACAACTTGGAATTATGATACAACGCCAGAGTTCAATAAATTGTTTCGTGCATTTGAAGAAAAGAATCCTGGAGTCAAAGTCGAAGCAGTTGATATTGCATCAGATGATTATGATACGAAATTGACAACAATGCTTTCTAGTGGGGATACAACGGATATTTTAACGATGAAAAATCTACTTTCGTACTCGACTTACGCTTTACGTGACCAATTAGTTGATTTGACAGATCATATTGATGGACTAGAAACGGAACCTGCGAAGGAAAGCTATGAAATGTATGAGATTGATGGGAAAAATTATGCGCAACCTTATCGTACAGACTTTTGGGTACTTTACTATAACAAGAAAATGTTTGACGAAGCAGGTCTTGAATATCCGAACAACTTAACCTGGGAAGAATATGAAGCACTTGCAAAACAATTATCGAAACCAGATGAACAAATTTATGGTGCTTATCAGCATACTTGGCGCTCAACTTTGCAAGCAATCTCAGCTGCTCAAAATGATAAAAACTTAGCAAAACCAGATTATAAATTTTTAGTCGATGATTACAAACGGATGTTGCGTATGCAAGATGAAAAAGCACAGATGGATTTTGGTACTGCAAAATCAACAAACGTCACTTATCAGTCACAATTTGAAAACGAAAAAGCTGCCATGATGTATATGGGTACTTGGTATATGGGCGCATTGTTAACAAATCTTGATGAAGGAAAAACAAACGTTGAATGGGGCATTGCTGAGATTCCACAAAAAGAAAAAGGAAAAGCAATCAAAACATTTGGTTCACCAACTGCTTTTGCCATCAACAAAAATTCAAAACAACAAGAATTAGCACAAAAATTCCTTGATTTTTGTTCCGGAGAAGAAGGCGCTGAAATCCTTGCGGGCGTAGGTGTTGTTCCTTCTTATCGAACAGACGAAATCAATAAATTATACTTTGGTCGTGAAGGAATGCCAACAGATGAAGTTTCTCAAAAAGCATTCGATCCAGAAAAAATCGCAATTGAATTCCCAATTGATGAAAATGGACCAGCCATTGATAAAATTCTTCAAGAAGAACATGAATTGATCCTAGTTGGAGATGTTACACCAGAAAAAGCGGTTGGGGAAATGAAAAAACGTGTCGAACAAGAAGTTGAATAAAGGCTTCATTTGATAACTGAAAACAGAGATGCGTCAAAAATGGCGCATCTCTTAGATAAAAAGGGGGAAAGGTTAAAAAGTTATTGCTTTTTAACAATCAGATATGGAAAATAAAGCAAATCCTGTCTCAAAGCTAAAAAGAAAAAATACTTTGATCGCGTGGTCATTCATTGCACCAAATTTTATTGGTTTTCTGTTATTTACGCTGATACCAGTTGTATTTTCGTTGATTCTCGCATTCATGAAGTGGGATTCATTCAGCACGCCAGAATTCATTGGATTGAAAAATTTTTCAAAAATGATGACGGACGAAACTTTTTGGATCTCATTGAAAAATACTTTTTTGTATACGATTGGCGTGGTTCCGCTAACATTGGTTTGTTCGTTAGGACTGGCAATCTTATTAAATCAAAAAATTCGTGGAGTGAAGTTTTTTAGAACAGCCTTCTTCTTTCCTTATGTGACGTCTTTGGTTGCAATCGCAGTTGTTTGGAATATGCTCTTTCATCCAACAATGGGACCAATCAATCAATTTTTAAAACTATTTATTGCGAATCCTCCGGGTTGGGTATCTAGTTCACAGTGGGCACTAACAGCAATTATTATCGTGAGTGTTTGGCGTGGAATGGGCTATTATATGATTTTGTATTTGGCTGGATTGCAAAGTATTTCAAAAGAACTTTATGAAGCTGCCGCGATGGATGGTGCGAATAAATGGAAACAATTTGTCAATATCACTGTTCCTGCACTAAGACCGACAACCTTTTTTGTAACGATCATGTTAGTCATTAATTGCTTCAAGATTTTTGATTTGGTGCAAGTAATGACGGATGGTGGGCCTGGTAGAGCGACGAATGTTTTGGTTTACCACGTTTATAATGAAGCGTTTGTCAAATTTAATTTCGGTTATGCTTCTGCAATTGCGATGATTCTATTTGTGATTGTCTTAGCGATTACAGTGATTCAGTTCAAATGGAATCAAGTCCAAGAACGAGTTTAAGGAGGGGAATCATGAAAACGACAACTGTGACAGGAACCAAAGAAAAACAAACAACTAGCCATTTACTGGTGATTTGTTTATTAACGATTTTAGCTTTGCTGACATTAGTGCCATTTATCTGGATGCTCTCCGCTTCTTTCAAAGCAAATAATGACGTATTCACTGTTCCGATCCAATGGATACCGAAAACTTGGCATCCAGAAAACTATTCAGTGATTTGGACAAGAATTCCGTTATTAACTTTTTTTAAAAACACTGCAATTTTAAGTATTGTTATTACATTAATCCAACTATTTACGTCAAGTTTTGCTGCGTATGGTTTTTCTAAACTACAATTTAAAGGTCGAGACTTTTTGTTTTTGGCCTATATAGGGACAATCGCTGTTCCTTGGCAATCCTATATGATTCCCCAATTTATCATGATGAGACAATTAGGATTGACAGATAAGCTGCTTTCTTTGATTTTGTTACAAGCGTTTAACGCATTCGGGGTATTTTTATTAAAACAGTATTATAGTAGTATCCCTGATTCTTTGTGTGAAAGTGCTCGAATTGATGGCTTGACTGAGTGGGGGATTTATCGAAAAATCATTTTACCGTTAACCAAACCGGCACTAGCTAGTCTGACGATTATCACCTTTGTTAACACTTGGAATGACTATATGGGACCATTCATTTATCTTTCTTCAACTGAAAACAAAACAATTCAATTGGGACTGAAAATGTTTGTTGGTTTGTTTGATGCCGAGTATGCATTGATTATGGCAGCGTCTGTGCTATCTATTTTGCCAGTGGCAATCGTCTTCTTGGCGATGCAAAAATATTTTGTAGAAGGAATTGCTTCTTCTGGCGTGAAAGGCTGATGAATAAATGAGTCGTTAGATCGGAGTGATGTGAATGTTTAAGCAACAGAGTTTTGAAACGAATATTTATATGAAGTTATTTCATTGGGCCTATCTTTTTCTTGCAGGAAATTTGAGCTTTATGCTTGTCAGTTTTCCATTCTTTTTAGTTACCATCACTTCAGCAATTGATGTGAGGAACCTCTTCTTCTTTTTAGGGGCTTCTGTCTTCTTTCTGCCAGCAGCATTGGCTTTGATGGCTTGGATCAATAAGTGGCGAGAGGAAAAAGAAGTTGCACCATTCAAAGACTACTTTCATTTTTATTTTCTGTTTTGGAAAAAAAGTTTTTTATTAGGGAGCGTCGGGTGGTTAGGGTGTTTGATTGTTGGTGGTGATATTCTGTTTTTAAGCCAAGTAACATATGGTAGATGGCTTGTTCCATTTCTGTTTCTTTTATTGATTCTACTTGTAGCCATTCAGTTAAACAGTTATTATTTTCAGGTAAAGAATCCCGAAGCATCTGTAACGGTGCTTCTCAAAGTGGCTACATATGTGGCGTTGAAGAAATGGTACATCAGCTTATTGAATGCTGTGCTGGTTGGAATTGTGCCAATCATGATGATCTTGAAACCACAATTTGGGTTTACACTCTTTCCAGTCTTCTTCTTTGGACTAATCTATTTGAATTGTGGGCGGCATTATCGTGGGATTCTGTAGGTGAAACTGGTGATGCCAGTCATTTTTTAGAACGAATGATAATTATTTAATAGAGATTGGAACGAAGATTTGTTTCAGTCTCTATTTTGTTGACTAAATGAATCAGCTTCTTTCCTAAGTAAAAGAGTCATTTTATTGATTTTTGACAACTCATTACGAAAAAATAAAATTTTGGAAAAATCCTAGAATCTTTCTGACATTTTAGTAGAAGTATGCTATTTTAAAAAGGAAGTAAAGGAGGAGAAAAATGAATTTTTTAGTTGTTTTAAAAGATGAATCAGTTGAACGTTCAACTTTTATTTATGTTCAGTTAAATGAAGAAAAAACGTTGCTGCATTTTTCACCAGAATTCCATTTAGAGGGATTAACCTTAGGGGAAGTTTATCAAACGAAAGGCACGTCAGGTATCCTAGCTTTTTTTGAAAAGGAACTTGATCTACCGGTCAAAGAGTCTATCGAAATCTCATTAACAGAGTGGGATCGAGTAACCGCGGATTTATTTCCAACAGGTCTTGACGTGGAAATTGAGGAAGGTATCGTGCATTTAAGTACAGCTGAGTTGCAACATCAGATGCGTTATCGAGTCGATGAGGAAGATTCTTTTTCGATTTTTAAACGACAACAGAAGATTTTAAAAAGTTTTTTAAAACCGCTTAGCAGAAAAAGGAACCTTTTGAAAACCACACAACTTTTGAAAAAGTATCCTAATCTGATACATACATCTATTCAATTTCCGCAGATTTTATCACTGGTTCATCGTTATTTGCAAGTTCAACAAGTACCATCGCGAAAACTTTCATTACCTTTAGCAGACACGTTTCGGGTAGTCAAACGAGCTGAAGAGAAAAAAGTAATCGTAATCGATTTTACAAAAAATCGAAATATGCTACATCAAATAACTATGGGAAAAGCCAATTAGGGCTTTTCCTTTTGCACTTTTTATTCTATTAAATAGTCAATGGAGGAAAAAATGGCTCAAGTTTGGTTACAACGAATGATTAAAATGTATCAAAAATATCAACAACTAATGAAAGGAAGATATGCAAAATTTGATGAACTGAATCGCTTTTTATTAATCTTGTCGCTTTTGTTTAGTCTATTTAGTCGCTGGTTGCCTTATGAATCTGGCAGATTATTCTCGTTAGTGTTTTTAGGACTTTTGCTTTATCGCTTCTTATCAACTAAAATCTATCCAAGATTGAATGAAAATCAGCGCTTTTTAAAAAAATGGCAAATGGTACGCAACTTTTTTCAAACAGTCACTAAAAGAAAAACAAAGACAAATAAGAAAACGGCTTACCAAACGTATACGTTTTTTTCTTGTCCAAATTGCCAACAAAAACAACGTGCTCCGCAAGGCCGTGGAAAGATTCGAGTAACATGCAAAAAGTGTGGTACACGATTTGAAACAAACGTATAGGAAGTGGAAATAATGAAAATGGTTTTGTTACGTCACGGTGAGAGTGAAGCGAATTTCATGAATTATTGGACGGGTTGGTTAGATGTGGCATTGACTGCGAAAGGTATGCAACAAGCGAGCCAAGCTGGGAATAAAATGAAAGAAGCTGGTTTAGAATTTGATGCTGTCTACACTTCAGTTTTGAAACGGGCAATTAAAACATCTCAATTCGCTTTAGAGGAAATGGGGCAATTGTGGATTCCGATTACCAAAACCTGGCGCTTAAATGAACGTCATTATGGTGAACTAGTTGGAAAAAATAAAGATGAAATGAAAGACATCTACGGGGCAGAACAAGTCAAAATTTGGCGTCGTGCTTATCGTGAAGTCCCGCCACTTGCCAAGGAAAATCAATTTGATCGAAGGTATGATTTTTTAGATCCTCGTTTGGTTTCCCGTGGAGAAAGCCTAGAAATGACGGTTAAACGTCTAATCCCGTTATGGGAAGATTCGCTTGCACCTAGACTTCGTGAGCAACAAAACCTCTTAGTTGTCGGACACGGAAACAGTGTGCGTGCGTTAACGAAATACTTGGAGGATGTGCCAGAAGATTTAATGGATACGATTGATATTCCAAATGCACAACCAATCCAATATACATTTGACGAGCACCTAACAATCATTGATAAAAAGATTTTATAAAAACTTTGAGTGACTTGTATGGAAAAAGGAGCAGGAACTTTGATAAAGAATTTTATTTGGGATTTTGATGGTACATTATTCGATACGTATCCGGCAATGGTTGATGGAGCGTGGCGTGCCTTACAGGATTTTGGGATTGTAGCGGATAAAAAGGAACTCTATTTTGTGATGAAAAAATACTCGACAAGTCAATTACGGCAAAACTATCAGTTGTCAGAGGAGAAATTCACGCCGTTATTTCATCAGTATGAAACAAAAAGTCGCGAAGTGTCAGCGCCATTTCAAGACACAAAGACAGTTCTAGAAAACTTGAAGGCGCGTGGCGGACGACACTTTATCCTAACGCATCGCTTAACTGATTCGACTTGGAGGCTTTTAAAAGACTTTGGCTTAGACGAGTTAATTGAATCGGTCGTTGGAATAGACCAAGAATTCCCTAGGAAACCAGATCCATCTTCCTTAAATGCGATCATTCAAAATTTTCACTTACAAAAAGTGGAATCAATGATGATTGGTGATCGCCGTTTAGATATTGAAGCAGGGAATAACGCGGGAATTACAACTTGTTTATATGACATTGATTATTTTTTAGGTGATATTCCCGCAACTTATGTTGTGAATGAACTGAAGCAAATCATTGAGTTGCCAGAGATTATTTAAAATATTGTCCGCTTTCAATTTTCATATGCTATAATTTTTATAGAGGAGTGATGATATGGAAATTAGAAGACAAAAAGAAGTTGTTGAGGCTTTTCACTATGACCAAAAGCCTAAAGATCAAGAAATCCAAACTGACTTAAAAGTTGGTTTTTCGCCGTTGAATGAAACGATTGAAAATTATCCAGAAGAACACAGTATTGTGGGTGCTCGTTTAGAGTTTCGCTTAGTATTCGACCAATATGTATTATCTGGAAGTGTTAGTCAAATCAACCACATTTTGAATCGTAAAGTTCAGGGACAGGCAGATGTGACACAAGAAGAAGTGGATGAGTTAGTCGCTCCTTTGTTTGACATTGTTAGTCGAATGGCATATGAAATTACAGAAATTGCTTTAGATGAACCAGGTGTCAAATTAAATTTTCAATCAGAAAAAGAAGCATAAAAAAGAGTAGTGGTGATAGTTTAAAGCTATCGCTACTACTCTTTTTCTATTACTAAATGTAAGCAAAATGAATGCCATTTGGCAAAAAATGAGCTAGAATGAACAAGTCACTGAAAAAATACAAATTTTTTTCAGGGGAATAGTTGAAGAATTATTCCCGGGAACCTTTACTTCCTTTGATGGACTTGTCATTAAAAAATTTTAAGGAGGAAAAAAATGACAACACTCATCACAGTTTTAGTGGTTCTAGTTTTTGCGGCATTATTATATGTGTTTTATCGTATGCAAAAGCGCCATACTAAATTTTCAACGCGCGTCTTTACTGCGCTAGGAATCGGGATCGTTTTTGGCGGTCTACTGCAAATTATCTTTGGGGTTGATAATCAAGTCGTCACTCAATCAATGGAATGGATTGGAATCGTTGGAAATGGCTACGTTGCTTTCTTACAAATGCTAATTATGCCATTGGTTTTCATTTCAATTGTCGGCGCGTTTACCAAAATGAAAGTTTCGGAAAAATTAGGTAAAATCAGCGCAACAGTTTTAACAACTTTGTTAGCGACAACAGCAATCTCTGCATTGATCGGGATTGGGACAACGATGCTCTTTAATTTACAAGGTGCAAAGTTTACTGAGGGAGCAGCTGAAACAGCACGTATTGCTGAATTAGCTACTAGACAAGAAACAGTTGAAAACTTATCTATTCCTCAACAAATCTTATCATTTATTCCTAAAAATGTTTTTGCTGATTTAGCGGGAAGCCGACCAACAAGTACAATTGGTGTCGTGATTTTCGCCGCATTTGTTGGGGTTGCATACCTTGGTGTTAAACGTAAAGCACCAAAAGAGGCAGCCTTTTTCTCAGATTTGATTGATAGTTTATATAAAATAGTTATGCGAATCGTTACATTGGTTCTACGCCTAACACCGTATGGTGTACTTGCTTTGATGACAAACGTCATGGCTACAAGTGACTTCGCTGCAATTGTGAACTTAGGAAAATTTGTGTTAGCTTCATATATTGCTTTATTTGCGGTGTTAATCGTTCATTCGCTCATTTTAATGTCAGTCAAAGTGAACCCAATCAGCTACTTTAAAAAAGCTTTTCCTGTATTGAGTTTTGCTTTTACCTCACGTTCTAGTGCGGGTGCATTACCATTGAATATTGAAACACAAACGAAAGCACTTGGTGTTGACGATGCAACAGCGAACTTTTCAGCAAGTTTTGGTTTGTCAATTGGGCAAAATGGCTGTGCCGGTGTTTATCCAGCAATGTTGGCAACAATTGTTGCACCAGCAGCAGGTATTAATGTCTTTAGTTTAGAATTTATTTTGATGTTAGTAGCAATCGTAACAATCAGTTCATTTGGTGTCGCTGGTGTCGGTGGAGGAGCAACATTTGCTTCATTGATTGTGTTAGGCGCAATGAATTTACCAGTAGCAATCGTTGGTTTAGTTATCTCTGTTGAACCATTGATTGACATGGCTCGTACTGCAACAAACGTTAGTGGTAGTATGGTAGCTGGAATTGTTACAAGTGCTCGTATCCATGATTTGGATCGTGACGTCATCAATGATGAGACAAAAGTTATTGACGTAAATGCATAAAGTCTAAGAACAACAACTTAAGAGATTGGGACAAAGCTAGAAACCCAATCGTTCTTAACACATTTTTCAATTAAAAAAATGCCTAAAACCAACGTTTTCAAAAAACGAATTTTAGGCGTTTTTTTATTTAGGTTACTTTTGTCTCAACCTTTTTTCGTTTTCAAGAAATAAATATTCCGAAAAGTGAAAACGTGAAAAAGAAATAAGAAAATTCTATTAAATAAACAAACCTAGAGTTTATAGAAGGTATATGGTAAACTAGCAACGATTAATCACCATTTAAAATGGTTTTAGGAGGAACAAGATGTTTACAAATGAAATAAAAATTATGCTTTATGTCGACGATGTTGAAAAAAATGCAGCATTTTGGACAGATAATGGTTTTGCAGAATTGGATCGTCAAGAAATGGATGGAACATTGATTGTTGAGATTGGCCCAGCAGTTGATGCACAAGCAAAATTAGTTTTATACGATCGTAAATTTATTGAAGCACATTCACCAGAGGTTGCGTCAAATTCACCATCTTTAATGTTTGCAAGTGAAGACGTCTTTGGTTTATATAAAAAAATGCAAGCAAACAAAGTTACACTAGGTGATCTTGTTCAAATTGGTGAAGAGTATGTTTTTAATTTTGCTGATCCAGACGGTAATTATTTTGCAGTGACCGGCAAATAAATGAACACTTTTGTAGAGGATGTGTCACAGAATCTGCAAAAGGTTCTTTTTTTTGAACAATAAAATAATTATGTAAACCTAAAGCTTTATAATTATTCAGTCTTGCGTAAAAATGCACAAGCAAATAAATCGTCAAATGCCTGATCCTTTCTTATACTATTTGGGAATCATCAGAATGAAGGGATGTCACAGTATGGATTACCAAGTTTTACTTTATTATAATTACACAACAATTGCAGACCCAGAAATGTTTGCAAAGGAACATTTAGCTTTTTGTAAGTCATTGAACTTGAAGGGGAGAATCCTTGTCGCAACGGAAGGGATTAATGGCACGTTATCAGGAACAATTGCAGATACGAATGCTTATATGGATGCAATGAAAGCAGATGCACGTTTTGCAGATACCTTCTTCAAAGTCGATCCAAGTCCTGAGCATGCGTTTAAAAAAATGTTTGTTCGTCCACGTCCGGAACTGGTTTCTCTCAAACTAGAGGATGATATCAATCCGAAAGATACCACAGGCGCTTATTTATCACCGCAAGAATTTAAAGAAGCAATCCTTGATGAAGAAACTGTTGTGATTGATGCGAGAAATGATTACGAATATGATTTAGGTCATTTCCGTGGAGCTGTTCGACCAGAAATCCGTAGCTTTAGAGAACTCCCACAATGGATTCGCGATCATAAAGAAGAATTTATGGACAAGCGTGTCGTTACTTATTGTACAGGTGGTATTCGTTGTGAAAAATTCTCTGGCTGGTTAGTTCGAGAAGGTTTCAAAGACGTTGGACAGTTACATGGTGGAATTGCAACATATGGAAAAGATCCTGAAGTTCAAGGCGAATTATGGGATGGACAAATGTATGTTTTTGATGAACGAATTGCAGTTGAAATCAATCATGTCGATAAACAAGTTGTCGGTAGAGATTGGTTTGACGGAACACCATGTGAACGCTATGTGAATTGTTCAAATCCTGAATGTAACCGCCAATTTTTGACTTCGGCAGAAAATGAAGCGCGACATCTAGGCGCATGCTCAAAAGAATGCGCGCAACATCCACACAATCGTTACATTAAAGAGCATTCTTTAACAGATACAGAAATTACAGAAACCGTGGCGGCAAACTTTAAATAAATCAATTAATATAGTAGCTAAAAGAAAAGCACAAACTTGTTTTTCTTTTAGCTCTTTTTTTGTTGGAATCACTTGCAAAGTTACGCTATACTTTTTAGGAAAGGATGCGATGGTTATGAAATCTTTGGTCTATGCAATCAGCGATGTTCATGGAGAATATGAATTGTTTCAAGAATTAGTACGTGAGTACGATCCAACAATTCATCAATTAGTTTTGATTGGTGATTTAAACGATCGCGGACCGAAAACAAAAGAATGTTTTTTACTTGGAATGAAATTAGCAAAAGAAACTGGAGCCATTTATTTGCGTGGAAATCATGAGGAATATTTCTTGCAATTTTTACACTCTCCAGAAGATTGGTATGACGCGTATTTGCGTAATGGTGGTAAAGAAACCTTTGAAAGTTTACTACATCCAGGTGCAACAGAAGAATATTCTCCGACGGAAATTGCAATGATGATTCGTTCAAGATATGACGAACTGATTCAATTTTTAGTGGAGAGGCCATTGTATTTTGAATGGAAACAGTATTTATTTGTTCATGCAGGAGTAGATTTAACGAAAAAAGATTGGCGAGAAACTAGTCCAAGAGATTTTATTTGGATTCGTGAACCCTTTCATCATGGAAAAAATCAAACGGGTAAGACAATCGTTTTTGGCCATACAATTACACCTATGTTGCATGGCGATATGCAAACAACGGACTTGTGGCGAAGCGACAATAAAATTGGAATTGATGGCGGTGCTGTTTTTGGAGGATCCATTCATGGCGTGATTTTTGATGAGCAAGGAATTGTACAAGATATTGAGTATCAAAACAATCAAGGACCGTGGCAACCAGATTTTTAATTTAGATAGTTGTACATGAACAACAAGTATCAATTTTACTAAAAAGTGTAGGACGATGTGTTCTATGCTTTTTTATTCTGTGATTCCATCCGTTTTTATTCCATAAAAAAAGTATGCTAAAATAGACAAGCGACTAACAAATCAAAGGAGAACATCTCAATGACAGAAAAGCTAAATCAAACAATTATCCAGCTTGTGCAAAAAGAATTGGCAAGCTATAACACAAAACAATTAACAACGGTTCTTCATTTATTGAGTGAAGGAAATACGGTTCCTTTCATTGCACGCTACCGAAAAGAAATGACGGGGAGCTTAGATGAAGTCCAAATTCGGGAAATCGAAGAACGTTACGCATACTTAGAAAATTTAGAAAAAAGAAAAGTGGAAGTTTTACGCTTAATTGATGAACAAGGAAAGTTGACTCCTGAATTAGAAGCCGGGATCGTTCAATCAGTCAAGATGCAACAAGTAGAAGACTTGTATCGTCCATATAAACAAAAACGCCGTACAAAGGCAACGATTGCCAAAGAAAAAGGATTAGAACCACTTGCTGAATGGTTATTGCAATTGAATGACCAAAAAGTTGAAACTTATGCACAAACATTTATTAATGAAGAAAAAGAAGTTTTTTCTGTAGAGGATGCGTTACAAGGTGCGCATGAAATCATTGCAGAGCAAGTCAGCGATACTGCTAAATTTAGAACATGGATTCGTTCTTATACTTATAATAAAGGTAGCTATGTAAGTTTAGTAAAAGATGCAGACGTAGACGAGAAAGGTGTCTATGAGATGTATTACGACTTCTCAGAGCCTGTTCATAAAATGGTTTCTCACCGTATTTTAGCAACAAATCGTGGAGAAAAAGAAGACATTCTGAAAGTCAATCTACAAGTAGACGAAACAGCAGTAATGGATTATTTGGAACGTCAATTAGTTAGTAATCCAGCGTCACCTGCTGCAAGTTATGTGCGTGAAGCTTATCAAGATAGTTACAAACGGTTTATTTCTCCAGCGATTGAACGGGAAGTTCGCAATGAGTTAACTGAAAAAGCAGATGAACAAGCCATTGCGATTTTTGGTGAAAATTTGCGTAACTTATTATTGCAACCACCTTTAAAAGGAAAAGTTGTGTTAGGCTTCGACCCGGCTTATCGTACGGGGTGTAAATTAGCAGTAGTTGATGCTACAGGGAAAGTCCTAGCAATCGAAGTAATCTATCCACACAAACCAGCTGCCCAAGCAAAACGTGAAGCAGCAAAAGGTCAATTTGTAAAACTAATCAATCAATATCAAGTGGATATGGTCGCAATCGGAAACGGAACAGCTAGCCGAGAATCAGAATTATTTGTAGCGGAGCAATTAAAAAACGTGGATCACACAGCATACTATGCAATTGTCAACGAAGCTGGTGCCTCTGTATACTCTGCGAGCGAAGTTGCTCGAACTGAATTTCCTGATTTACAAGTTGAAGAAAGAAGCGCTGTTTCAATTGCACGACGTTTGCAAGATCCATTGGCAGAATTAGTAAAAATTGATCCGAAAGCAGTCGGTGTTGGGCAGTACCAACACGATGTTTCTCAAAAAAGATTGGCAGAGCAATTAGACTTTGTTGTTGAGACAGTTGTTAACCAAGTGGGTGTGGATGCAAACACGGCAAGCCCACAATTGCTACAGCATATCTCCGGGTTGAATAAAACAATTGCGCAAAATATTGTTACTTATCGTGATGAAAATGGTGCGTTCAACGCACGTACACAATTGAAAAAAGTTCCAAGATTAGGGCCAAAAGCATACGAACAAGCTATTGGATTCTTACGGATACCTGATGGAAAAAATGTACTAGACAATACTGGTATTCACCCAGAAAGTTATGCAGTAGCAAAAGAAATTTTAACCATGAATCAATTAACTGAGAAAGATTTGGGAACCTCTGAAGCAACAGAAGTCTTGAAAAAATTAAAACCAGAAGCTTTAGCTAAAACGATGGAGATTGGTGAAGAGACCTTGACGGATATTTTAGAAGGGTTGACACAACCTGGTCGTGATATGCGGGAAGAAATGCCCGCACCGTTATTGCGCCAAGATGTCTTAAGTATGGAAGACTTGAAAGCAGGTATGGAATTAAAGGGGACTGTCCGAAATGTTATCGACTTTGGTGCTTTTGTGGATATTGGGGTTAAGCAAGATGGACTCGTTCACATCTCAAAATTAAGTAAAAAGTTTGTTAAGCATCCAACAGATGTGGTTTCTGTTGGGGATGTCGTAACTGTATGGGTCGAACAAGTCGATGTGAAGAAAGGTCGTATTAGTTTAACTATGCTTTCGCCTTATGAGGAGTAAAAAGTGACACAAGAAGAATTACAAACGCTAGTTGAAGCCATTTCGATTGAGTGGTTTCAACGACCGTTTATGCATGAAGCTATTTTTAATGCACGCCTGAAAACAACTGGCGGGCGTTATCATTTGAATGATCATCATTTAGACTTTAACCCGACACTGTTTGCTCAATCTGATGAACAAACCATTGTCGGCATCATTAAACATGAGTTATGTCATTATCATTTGCATTTAGCAGGGAGAGGCTATCGTCACCGAGATAGTGAATTTAAACAGTTGTTGCAACAGACTGGTGGATTGCGTTATGCCCCCGCTGTAGCAAAAAAAACTAGTAAAATTGAATGTTATCAATGCGTACGTTGTCAGACAATGATTTATCGGAAACGAAAAATTGATACAAAACGTTTTCGTTGTGGACGCTGTCGTGGAAAATTAGTTTGGCAAGAAACAAAACGACCGAATAACGATAATGACTAAATAGATAGATAAAGGAGTATCGTTGAAATGATTGATAATTGGAATCTGCTACTAGCATTTTTAGCTGATCAGCCAGCTACGAGTTCAGAAGAACCAAACCAAACAGCTCCGCTACTAATCCTTGCAGGAAACGGGTTACCAGTTTTGGTTGATCATGCAGCTGACCTTTTACGAAACAAACAGATTGCTCATCTTTTTTTAGTAGGCGGGGTTGGTCATGCGACGCCTGTACTTCGTAAAAATTTTGCGGATCAAGGATTTTTATTTGCAGAAACGCTTAGCGAAAGCGAGATGTATCGTTGCTATTTAAAAGAAAAATATCATTTTTCAGATGCGCAGTTACTTGTTGAGTCACACTCTACAAATTCTGGAGAAAATGCTCAATTTGCGTTAGATAAACTGCAAAAGATGCAGTTATCTCCACAAAAAGTTTTACTGATGAATGATCCTATACTACAGCGACGAACAAGAGCAACTTTTGAAAAAGTTTGGGGAAACACCGCCGTTGAATTTGAAAATTATGTACCAATTGTTCCACAGTTGGAGCGTTGGCACGAGGAAGAACCAAATGCTGTTATGACATTTAAGCAACCGGAATTAGATAATCAGTGGCCATTGAATTACTTTAAGTCATTAGTGCTTGGAGAGATTGCTCGCTTACATGATGATGAACATGGTTATGGTCCTAAGGGGAAAGGTTACCTTAATCATGTCGAAGTTCCAAAAGAAATTTGGACAGCTTATCAAGAAATTTTGACCCAGACAAATTGGCAATTTTGTCGTACGTAACTCATTATTTCGTAAGAAACGTCGTTTGCGAATAAATTTGGTTGAAATTTTTATTTGTTTATAAGATAATGAAAAACGTGTTGAATATGTGAATGAATAATGGATGATAGATAAGAGAAGAGGATTCAAATGACAAATCAAGAAAAATTATATCATTTTGTTGGTATCAAAGGTTCAGGAATGAGCTCATTGGCGCTAGTATTACATGAAGAAGGACTAAATGTTCAAGGATCAGATATTGAAAAATATTTCTTTACACAAAGAGATTTAGAAAAAGCAAACATAACAATCTTGCCATTTAGCGCAGATAACATTAAACCAGGTATGACAGTCATCGCAGGGAATGCGTTTCCTGACACTCATGAAGAAATTCAACGTGCCAAAGAACTTGGTCTTGAAGTGATTCGTTACCATGATTTTATTGGTGACTTTATTCAAAACTATACAAGTATCGCGGTAACTGGATCACACGGTAAAACAAGTACAACTGGTTTACTTTCACATGTGTTGACAGGCGTTCGCCCAACAAGTTATTTGATTGGTGACGGTACTGGACATGGCGATCCACGTGCAGAATTTTTCGCATTTGAAGCTTGTGAATATCGTCGTCACTTCTTAGCTTATTCACCTGATTATGTGATTATGACAAATATTGATTTTGATCATCCTGATTACTATACAAGTATTGAAGATGTACACAACGCGTTCCAAACAATGGCTCGCCAAGTGAAAAAAGCAATTTTTGCGTATGGTGATGATGAATATCTAAGAAAATTAGAAGCAGACGTGCCAATTTATTACTATGGAATTAGCGAAAATGATGATATCCAAGCACGAAATATTGAACGAACAACAACTGGTTCAGCTTTTGATGTGTACCATGAAGACGAATTTATCGGTCATTTTGTGGTTCCTGCTTTTGGAAAACATAATATTCTAAATGCCTTAAGCGTAATCGCTGTTGCTTACTTTGAAGACTTAGACCTTAAAGAAGTGTCAGAAGAAATGTTGACTTTCCCTGGCGTAAAACGTCGTTTCAGCGAAAAAATCGTTTCAGACATGACAATTGTTGATGACTACGCACATCATCCAGCAGAAATTCGTGCAACTATTGATGGTGCACGTCAAAAATATCCAGATAAAGAAATCATTGCTGTCTTCCAACCGCATACCTTTACGCGAACAATTGCGTTGATGGATGAGTTTGCTGAAGCATTAGATTTAGCAGACCGCGTGTACTTATGTGATATTTTCGGTTCAGCTCGTGAAAAACAAGGTGATGTTAAGATCGAAGACCTAGGTGAAAAAGTTCAAAAAGGCGGGCAAGTTCTGAAAGAAAATAACGTTTCACCATTGTTAGACTACCATGATGCAGTTGTTATCTTTATGGGAGCTGGTGATGTTCAAAAATTTGAACAAGCCTATGAAAAACTATTAAGCAATACTACAAGAAACGTCTTGTAATCACTAACAAATGACGAAATCAATCAAAAGCGGCCAAAAAAGTTTTGTCTTTTTGGCTGCTTTCTTGTATATAAAAAGTGCGGTTTCCATAACTTGCCTTTTTGCTTGGTTTTGGTACAATTGTTCTTGAGTAAAATAAAACTGGAGGGTTTCTATTTTGAATATAGGTAAGCCGAGAAAATTAGGAAAAACAATAAATGAGTTAGAGGAAGGCGACTCGTTGTCTTTAACAGAATCAATTGAAGACAATCAACTGTTGCTTTATTTAGGATTGACGAATGATGCTAATCCATTATACATTCAGCATGATTTTGCACAAAAAACGGAGTATCAACAACCAATTGTGCCATCTGTGATGTTAATGGGTATCATTACAAGTGCTATTTCTAAGCATTTACCTGGTCCAGGCTCACACGTTGTGAATTTTTCTGTGAATTTTATTGAACCAGTTTTCCACTACGAAACATTGACTTTCCAATTTGAGGTCATAAAAGTAGATAAAATGAAAGACGTCGTTACGATTTCTGTTGAAGCAGAAAATGGGGAAGGGAATCGCGTACTCGATGCTGTAGTAATGGTTCAGCCACCTGCTGACCCAGAACTAGAAATTGAATTTGAAAGTGAAGGTGAACTAAATGAATAATCAAAGCGTAGCAAATGAAGGAATCAATCGTTTCTATTCTAAAGTGTATGGCTTCCTAGGTGTGGGATTGGCGTTAAGTGCATTGACTTCATACTTAGCACTCTCAGTTTTTCCGCAACAAGTAGCAACATTTATTAATGGCTTTCCATTAGGTTTTATGGGACTTTGGATTGTTCAAATCATTTTAGTATTGGTTTTAAGTGCAAAGGCTCAAAAAAATCCAAGTTTAGCTATTGGTGGCTTTATTGCCTATTCATTATTAAATGGCTTGGTACTGGCTGTGACGCTTGCTTTTTATGATATTGGAACAATTACGCAAGCATTTTTGACTGCAACAGGCATGTTTATCGGGATGTCAATTGTGGGAATGGTTACTAAAAAAGATTTGAGTGGGATTGGTCGCGCAGGATTAGCTGCATTGATCGGTGTGATCATTGCCATGTTTGTCAATATTTTCTTACTTCATAGTAGTGCAGTCGATTTCTTCATCTCAATCTTGTTAGTCTTGATTTTTGCTGGAATCACTGCTTATGACAATCAAAATATTCGTAAAGTGTACATTCAAAGTAATGGAACAGCAAACAGTGGTGTGGCAGTGTTCATGGCTCTTCAATTGTATTTAGACTTTATCAACTTGTTCCTTGCATTTCTACGAATTTTTGGACGAAACAATTAATTTTTAACATTGAAACGGGTAGGAGATAAACATTTTCTCCTATCCGTTTTTTCTTTTCGCTTTCCAAGACATTCTTTGTTAGAATAAATAAGAACTTTACGGATGAGGAGCTAATTGATATGACAAAAAATAAATTATTATTGGTCGACGGAAATAGCGTCGCCTTTCGCGCATTTTTCGCGTTGCATAACTCACTAGAACGTTTTAAAAATCGAAATGGGTTGCATACCAATGCAATTTACGCTTTTAACACAATGTTTGAGAATGTGATGCAAAAAGAACAACCAACACACGTATTAGTTGCCTTTGATGCAGGAAAAACAACTTTCCGTACAGAGATGTACGCTGAATATAAAGGTGGACGTTCAAAAACACCTGGTGAATTTAAAGAACAGATGCCTTACATTCGTGAATTGTTAACAGGGCTAGGCGTAAAATATTATGAACTACCAAATTATGAAGCCGATGATATTATTGGTACGTTGGCAGAAAAAGTAGATAAAGAAGCATTTGATGTTGTTATTCTTTCAGGAGATCGAGATTTGACACAGTTAGCTACTGATGCTATCAAAGTAGACATTACCGTGAAAGGTGTGAGCGATATTGAAAGTTACACACCAGAACATATCGCAGAAAAGTATGATGGATTGACGCCTAAACAAATTATCGACATGAAAGGACTAGCCGGTGATGCTTCTGATAATATCCCTGGCGTAACCAAAATTGGTGAGAAAACAGCGATTAAATTGTTGAAAGAATATGGTTCAGTCGAAGGCGTCTACGAACATATTGCTGAAATGAAAAAAAGCAAGATGAAGGAAAACCTGATTAATGATCAAGAACAAGCTTTTCTGTCCAAAAAATTAGCTACAATCAACACACATGCACCTGTTGATGTCACAATTGATTCATTGAAATATGAAGGAAAAGACTTAGAAAAATTAGTTCCGTTTTATCAAGAAATGGAATTTAAGCAATTTTTAGCTAAGCTTGATATCCATGAGGAAGAGCCCGAGCTGGCAGATGTTCTATTTGAAGTAGTGACGGAGTATCAACCAGAAATGTTTACTACAGACATGGCACTTTATGTCGAAATGTTAGGCGAAAATTATCATACAGAAGACATTGTCGGCGTTTCTTGGGGGACAAAAGAAAAAATTTATGTGACCAATGATCTAAGTATTTTCGAAAGCGACGCATTTAAAGAGTGGTTGACTGATGGAACACGCCTGAAAAAAGTTTATGATGCCAAACGGACATATGTTGCCTTGAACCGTTATACTGGCAAGACACAAGGAATTGATTTTGATGTTCTTTTGGGCTCTTATTTGTTAGATACTAACGATAAAAGCAGTGATATCGAAGGAGTAGCCGCACATTATGGCTATCAAGATATCCAATCAGACGAAGCGGTTTATGGAAAAGGTGCCAAAAAAGGATTACCGGAAGAGGAAGAAGTTTTCTTTGCGCATCTTGCTCGTAAAGTTGCAGCAATCAATGCCCTGACACCAATTTTGAACAAAGAGCTAGAAGAAAAAAATCAAGCAGACTTGTTTTATAAAATGGAACTACCACTGTCACAAATCTTGGCAGAAATGGAAATTAGTGGAATTAAAGTCGATGCTTCACGTTTACAAGAAATGAAGATTGAATTTTCGGAGCGTCTAAAAGAAATTGAAGAAAAAATTTATACGGAAGCTGGCGAAGAGTTCAACCTGAATTCACCTAAACAATTAGGTGTTATCCTGTTTGAAAAAATGGGCCTGCCTGTTATTAAGAAAACCAAAACAGGTTATTCAACAGCGGTGGATGTGTTAGAACAACTGAGAGAACAAGCACCAATCGTTGACGACATCTTAGTCTACCGTCAAATTGCAAAAATCCAGTCAACTTATGTAGAAGGGCTATTAAAAGTGATCCAATCTGATGGTAAAGTGCATACTCGTTACGTTCAGACACTGACCCAAACTGGTCGCTTGAGTTCAGTTGATCCGAACTTGCAAAATATTCCGATTCGTTTAGAAGAAGGTCGGAAAATCCGTGAAGCATTTGTTCCAAGAAAAAAAGATTGGTTGATTTATTCTTCTGACTACTCTCAAATCGAGTTACGTGTATTAGCACACATTTCTGATGATGAACATCTGAAAGCTGCCTTTTTGGAAGGTCAAGATATCCATGCAAGTACGGCAATGCGGGTCTTTGGGATTGAAAAGGCAGAGGACGTAACACCAAATATGCGTCGCCAAGCAAAAGCTGTCAACTTTGGGATTGTGTATGGTATCTCGGATTATGGCTTATCGCAAAATCTTGGTATTTCCCGAAAAGCAGCACAACAATATATCGACACTTATTTTGATAAATACCCTGGCGTGAAATCATACATGGAACGTATTGTTCGCGAAGCAAAAGATCAGGGCTTTGTGGAAACACTTTATCATCGTCGTCGCTATTTACCAGAAATCAATTCAAGAAACTTTAACTTACGTTCGTTTGCAGAACGGACGGCTATCAATACACCAATTCAAGGTAGCGCAGCTGATATTTTAAAAATTGCGATGATTGATTTGGCGAAACGATTGAAAGAAGAAAAACTAGAAGCAACAATGTTATTACAAGTACACGATGAATTAGTTTTTGAAGTTCCGGAACACGAATTAGAAGCATTAGATCAATTAGTCAAAGAAGTAATGGAAAATGCTGTTTCGCTACATGTGCCATTGATTACTGATAGTAGTTGGGGCAAAACATGGTACGAAGCCAAATAAAAAAGAAAAAGGTGAAGAAGAAACATGCCTGAATTACCAGAGGTTGAAACGGTCCGTAAAGGGCTAGAACGTTTGGTCACAGGAAAAAAGATTCAAAAAGTGCAAGTCTTGTGGCCCAAAATTATTGAACAACCAGAAGCACCGATTTTTGAAGCAACGTTGATTGGTGAAACCATCGAATCAATTGGACGTCGTGGCAAGTTTCTGATTTTTCATTTAACCAATTACGAGTTGATTTCTCATTTGCGAATGGAAGGAAAATATTCCTTTGTGGAAGAAAATCAACCATTAGATAAACATACTCATGTCATTTTCTTTTTTGATGATGGCAGTCAGCTTCGTTATAATGACGTTCGTAAATTTGGTCGAATGACGCTGGTGGCAAAAGGACAAAGTGATTCTTATCGCGGAATCATGAAGTTAGGTCCAGAACCTCTACCAGAGTTATTTACTTTGGCAGAATTTGAAGCAGGTCTCAAAAAATCACATAAAGCAATCAAACCGTTGCTATTGGATCAACGCTTAGTCACGGGATTAGGCAATATTTATGTAGATGAAGCATTATGGGAAGCAAAAATCCATCCAGAGCAGCCCGCCAATACATTAAAAGGAAAAGAAATTGCAGCACTTCGCTTAGCAATCATTGATGTATTGGGAAGAGCGGTGGAAGCAGGTGGAACAACCATTCGTAGTTATCTCAACGCACTTGGTGAAGCAGGTAGTTTTCAAATGGCACTTCATGTTTATGGTCAAACAGGCCAGCCATGTGTGCGTTGTCAAACACCAATCGTCAAAACAAAAGTTGCACAAAGGGGGACTCACTATTGTCCAAAATGTCAGCAACTGAAAATACCAAAGTAGGTTTTGTTTTAGGTTTAACAGGAAGCATTGCAACAGGTAAAAGTACAGCTGCTGAAGTCTTTAAAAAGCATGGGATTCCAGTAATTGATGGTGATGTAGTAGCAAGAGAAGTCGTCGAGCCTGGAACCGCTGGTTTGTCTGCAATCGTTGAAGTGTTTGGTAAACAGATCTTAAATGAAGATGGTACGCTAAATCGAAAACAATTAGGTGCCATCGTGTTTGCGGATAACGAATTACGCCAAACATTAAATCGTGTGTTAAATCCGTTTATTCGCGGACGTATCAAACAACAAATTGCTGAAAAAAAACAGCATAATCCTTTGGTTGTTGTTGATGTTCCTTTGTTGTTTGAAGGACATTATGAACGTTACATGGATGCTGTAGCAGTTGTCTATACCACAGAAGCGATTCAGCTCGAACGATTGATGAAAAGAAATCAGTTGACAGAAGCTGAAGCGTTGAAACGAATAAAGACGCAATGGTCGATTGAAACGAAAAAAGAACGAGCTGACTTTTTGTTTGATAATACTCAGACAAAGGAAGCGTTGGTTCAACAAGTTGAGTTGTGGTTAAAACAACAATCGTTTATCACAAATTAAAAATAAAATAAGCAAAGTGCTTCGTCGGTTGAACGAAGTGCTTTGCTTTTTATTTTAGTGACTTTAAGTTGTTTGCAAAGCATGTAAAATGAAAATCACGCGTTTAATCGCGTGGACGAAAGGATTAGCTAGTCGTATATTTTGAGTATCTTGTTTATTTTTGTTATGCTAAAGATAAGAATAAGGGAGGGATTTGTATGGGCAATATCAAGAATCAAAAAGATAAAGTTGTCGGATCTGCCAAAGAAAAAATTGGTAAGTTACTTGATAAAGATGAATTAAAAGATGAGGGTCGTGCACAAGCTGAAGTCGGTAAAAAGAACGCAGACCAATACAAAGCACGAATTGCTGAATTAGAAGATCAACAAGCAGAAAAAGAAGCACGCCAACAAGATTTAACACAAGAACGAAAAAAAGAAATGTCTGATCGAACAAAAAAACCACTCCCAGATGCTGAACATATCCCTGATGAACAAAAAATCGAAGAGCAACGGTTAAAACATTATACTGGTATTGAAGAAAAATTGTAGTTTTTAGAAAGCATGAAGTAATGCGTTCAAAAGCAGACAATTAAAAATCATTCACAGTTTCGTTTCAACCGGCAAATGAGTTGTGATAAAATTTTGTCACAGCTCATTTTTTGCGAAAAATGAATAAAAACGCTTTATTAATGATGGAAACTGCATCTTTTTAGCTGGGAAAGTCGCTTAACATAAAAGTTTCATGTTATAATGCAACTAACTATGAAAGAGCAGAATGTTCTTTTTATAAAACTTAAATGATACATGAGGTGAACTAAATGAGATGTCCAAGATGTCAACATAATAATTCCCGTGTTATTGATAGCCGTCAAGCAGATGATGGTCGGGCGATTCGTCGTCGACGTGAGTGTGAAAATTGCTCATTTCGTTTTACAACATTTGAAAGAATCGAAGCAGCACCATTACTAGTTATTAAGAAAAACGGTGAACGTGAAGAATTTAATCGAGATAAGATTTTGCGAGGGCTGATTCGTTCAGCTGAAAAACGTCCAGTTGCTATGGAACAAATGGAGCAAATTGTGAACCATGTGGAAAATCGGGTTCGAAGTTTAGGAGAAAATGAAGTATCAACCAATTTAATTGGAGAATATGTCATGGAAGATCTCGTTAATTTGGATGAGATTGCTTATATTCGTTTTGCAAGTGTCTACCGTCAATTTAAAGATATGTCCGTGTTCCTAAAAGAACTACAAGACATCGTGGAGAAGGCAAAAGAAAATAACAAATCCAAAGATGACGAAGACGAAAGTACAGAATAAAGGGGGCATTTCCTTGGAAAATGCTTGGAAAGAGCTTCAACCAAAAAATATCTACCAAGGAAGAAAGCAAAGTCCTTTAAAAGAAGAAAGCCGAAATGCGTTATTACATCTTTACCAACCCTTGATTGGGGGAGAAGCGCTTAGTCTTTACCTTACTCTTTTGACAGAAATTTCTTTAGAAACTGGCCAAGGACCAGAAGGACTTCACGCAGATTTATTGAGTAGTCTTGGTTGTGGTATTCCTCAATTTTACGAAGCACGAAAAAAACTTGAGGGAATTGGCTTATTAGATGTTTATTACAAAGAAGATCCTAGCCTAGGAACGTGCTTTCTTTATGAATTGTTAGAACCAATGTCGGTGAAACAGTTCTTTATGGATTCTGTTTTAAGCTTTTTACTATTAGAAAAGGTTGGCGAGCGTCGCTTCGACCAGTTAGTCAAGCGTTTCGAGCCAAAAAAATTTTCAACAGAAGGTTATCAGAAAAAAACCAAAAAATTTTTAGAAGTATATCAATTCAATGAAGCTTCATTTGACGCTGATAAACAGCAAATCGAAAAGCTGCAAGAAACATTTACTGAGCAAGCAAAAACCAAGCGATTGTCTGAAAAAAGTACGATTGATTGGGCTTTTTTAACAAACTGGTTACAAAAGAAACATATTGAAAAACCAGAGGAATCAATTATCAAACAACTCGAAATGTATCAGCAATTGTATGGTTTGGATGACTTAGCTTTAGGTGAAAAAATCGTTGAAGCATACGACTTCACAGAACAAAAAGTGTCTTTGAAAGAACTTCAAAAAATCTTTTTAGCAAACCCGGTTAGTCAATCATCCGTGGTTAAAGTGCCTGTAGAAACTTCAGCCACTACCGAAACCACAAAGGCTGAACCAGTTACGAAACAAGGACAGTTGTCTGCAGCCTCTGTGCAGTTGATTAAAGAGGCCCAAAGTGTTCCACCAATGAAATACTTAGAGTCAATCAAAAAAGAAAAAAATGGCTATGTATCTAAATCAGAAACGTGGTTGATGCAAGAACTTGTTTCTCGTTCGGGACTTCCAAGTAGTGTCATCAATGTGTTGCTGAACTATGTATTAGTTATCAAAAATCAAGCAAGTTTAGGGACAAACTATGTCAATACGATTGCTAACGAATGGGCACAACAGAAAATTATGACAGCAGAAGATGCGATTGCTCATATTAAAAAGAAAAGCCAAGAAAGCGCAGAGAAAAAGCAAACGAGAAATTACACAAATACTCGTCGAAACGTACGCCGAGAAAAATTACCTGATTGGGTAAATCAACCAAAAGACGAGAAGAAAATCAGTCAAGAAAAACAAGCGGAAATTGATCGGCGCTTTAAAGAATATCTTGCTAAAAAGGAGGGTGACAACTAATGGAAGATGTTGGAAGAGAATTAAAAAAGATCATCAGTAAACGCAACTACCAAGAAAAGTATGCCGAAATGATTCAAGAAGTATTGAATGATTCAGATGTTCAAGCCTTTTTGGCAGAACATCAAGAACGTTTAACACAAGCAGATATTGAAAAAAGCTATGCAAAACTTTATGAATTTGTTCAAGAAAAGCGAAAATATCAGAAAAATGATCCGACAATGATTGCACCAGGATATGAACCAAAACTAGTGTTGAACTTTCATTATGTGGATGTCACCTATGTGCCGACTGAAGCATTAATTGCTCGACAAAAACAAGAAGAAATCCGTAGTCGTGTGAAAGCAATGGATATGCCTAAAGATATTCAAACGGCTACCTTTGAAGGATTTGAGCAAACAAGTGGTCGTAGTGATGCCTTTTTTGAAGCATTTAATTTTGTGGAACAATACACAAAGGATCCTAAAGGCTATCACAAAGGGCTATATTTAGTTGGAAGCTTTGGTATTGGAAAAACTTATTTATTAGGTGCAATCGCACACGACTTAGCTGTTGCAGGGTATACAACGACACTCGTTCATTTTCCAACATTTGCAGTTGAAATGAAACAAGCAATTGGTAAAGACCAAGTTTCGGATAAACTTGATGCGGTAAAACGTTCCCCTATCTTAATGATGGATGATATTGGGGCCGATGCCATGAGTAGTTGGATTCGTGATGAAGTATTTGGCGTTATTTTGCAATATCGAATGCAAGAACAACTACCGACCTTTTTCTCATCAAACTTTACGATGGATGAGTTAGAAAAACATTTGTCTGTCACACAACGTGGAGATGAAGAACCTTTAAAGGCCAAACGTATTATGGAACGTATTCGTTATCTAACAAAAGAAATCGAGATGACTGGGAAAAATCGTCGAAACGGCTAAAAGTGAATAAAAGAACGGAGATGTGGTTTATGAAGCGTATAGTATCTTGCTTAACCTTAGCGACAACCTTTTTATTATTGACCGCCTGTGGGAATCAGTCTACTAATGATGAACAAACAGCTGAAACGACTTCTAATTCGTTGGCACAAGATCAAAGTGTTTTTACTGGGACTGTTGAAGAAGTGACTGAAAGCGACGATGAGGATCAAATCGTTCGTGTGAAATTAATTGACGTCAAGGCAAAAATTGATCCTGAGAATATTGGGACCTCATTTGCGAATGACGGTGTCATCTTAAATGCGCCAACAGATAAAATCAAACCTAACCTGGACGCATTGTCTGAGGGAACAGAAGTCGAGTTGACCTTGGCTAAACAACCTGTGATGACAATGTCGTTACCACCGCAAATTCCAGGAAATTCAATTATTCAAGTTTTAGCTATCCAATAATTAATGAAGCAAACCAACCGGTTTTTTCATTTCGTACAAGTGACGAAGTGAAGAAACCGGTTTTTCTGTTTCGTGAAAAAATGAGAATTACAGTGCGGAAGTGTTGCGAAGAGCCTTAGATACTGCTAAATTGGTCTAACGTTAGATCTAGCAATGGAAAATGCTCCTGCCACAGTTTACTCTTTTTTTCTAATTCTTTCTGGTTATTTATCTTATTTAGGAATTCGGAACAAAAAATTTGAAGTTAGGTATGTAGAAAAATCAATTTACAGTATGGTTCTTGGTGAATTGATCTATCACTTTCAATGAAGACGATACCACCAAGAGGAAATAGCTAAGAGCCAAAAAACTAGCAATCTTCTTAACACGCAAAACGCGATCTAAAGAGGAATCACTCAGTGTTTTCGTCCAATGAAAACCTATTTGCTGGTAATTATTGTTGGTTTTGTTTTAGGTGATGCCACATTACCATTTATTTACATTCATTTTACCTAGAAGTAATCGGGTTGGTCTGGTGGAAAAAAGGATTTTCTGTCACATCTCTCTCCTTATTTTATAGAGGAAATGCTATAATGATTGGAAAAGGAGTGAAGTTATGAACCATTTAGAGTTGTCGCAACGCCTAGCTACTGTAGGAGAGTTTGTCCCTGCAAAAGCTCGTTTAGCGGATATTGGCTCAGATCACGCCTATTTACCGGTTGCTTTGATGTTAAAAGGAAAAATTGAGTTTGCAGTTGCTGGTGAAGTGGTGAAAGGTCCATTTGAGTCCGCACAAAAACAAGTGAGAAAAGATGGCTTAGAAGAGCGCATTGTTGTTCGTTTGGCGAATGGTTTGGCAGCAATTGAACCATCAGATGAAATTAATGCTATCACGATTGCTGGCATGGGCGGCGCATTGATTCGTGATATTTTAGAAGCAGGGAAAACACGCCTAAATCAAAAAGAACGCTTGATCCTTCAACCAAATATTGGTGAGCGCACGCTTCGTGTCTGGTTACAAGAAAACCAATATCAGATTATTGAAGAAGTTATTTTGGAAGAAAATAAAAAAATCTACGAGATTATTGTAGCGGAAAAAGCTGCTAGTCCAGTAACTTATTCTCCAGAGGATTTGATGTTTGGACCTATTTTACGACAAATGAAGAGTGAGATTTTCCAAGTAAAATGGCAAAGAGAGCTTGCACAGCGCGAAGCAATCGTTCAGCAAATGATTGAAGCAAATAAAGGAGATAAAATCAGCGAACGCCAACAAAAATTTGAAACTGAAATCAAACAGATTCAGGAGGTGTTAGGATGATTAATGCACAAACGTTCATTAATCGCTTTGAACAGTATTGTCCCCAATGGCTCGCAGAAGAAGGAGATCCAGTCGGGCTACAAATCGGCACATTGAATAAACCAATTCAAAGAGTCATGATGACGTTAGATGTTCGTCCTGAAGTAGTCGAAGAAGCAATTGCTAAAAAAATCGACTTACTGATTGCCAAGCATCCACCGATTTTTCGTCCAATAAAGCAGTTGACTACGGATGAACCGCAAGAAAAAATGTATACAGATTTATTGAAACATGATATTGCTGTTTACGCTGCACATACAAATATGGATATTATCTGGGACGGGTTAAATGACTGGTTTTGTGAGCGACTAGGTATTCAAGTCGAGAACTATTTAGTGAAAACACATGAAGTAGGGTATAAAAAATTAGCAGTTTATCTACCTGTTGAGGATGCGACAATCATGCGTGAAGCGCTTGCAAATGCAGGCGCAGGCCAACTAGGTGAGTATTCAGGCGCAAGTTTTACCTCCGTGGGGCAAGGTCGTTTTACTCCTCCCCAACAAGCGCATCCAGCGATTGGAACGTCTGGTAAAGCAGAAAAAGTGCAAGAAGCAAAAGTGGAAGTGGTTTTTCCAGAAACAATAGAGAAAACTATTCTTCAAGTAATGAGAGAACATCATCCATACGAAGAAATCGCTTATGATTTGTTTTCGATTGATGCACCAGCACAAAGTTTTGGATTAGGACGTGTCGGAACATTACCAAAACAGTTAGACCTAACAACATTCATTGAAAAAGTCAAAATAGCACTTCAAGTCGATGACTTACGTGTGGTTGTACCGTCACAACTAACTGAGCCAAGAGTTCAACGAATTGCGATTTGCGGTGGAAGTGGTGAAAAGTTTTACCCTTCTGCGTTGAAGCAAGGCGCAGATGTTTACATTACAGGTGATCTCTATTATCATACAGCACAAGACATGCAAAGCGCAGGTCTGATTGCGATTGATCCTGGTCATTATATCGAGTCATTATGCAAAGAAAAATTTGTTGAAAAGTTTGAATCTTGGAAACAAGAAGAACAATGGGATCTTGATTTTTTTGTTTCTGAAACGAATACCAATCCATTCCAATTTCATTAAAAAGGGGCAGATATTATGTATGAAAATCTTTTACCACGTTTTTTAAAATATGTGAAAACTGAAACACGCTCAGATGCGACAAGCACAACGACACCTTCAACAGCTACACAAATCGCTTTTGCGCAAGAGCTCAAAAAAGAATTAGAAGAACTAGGATTATCTGATGTTTTTTACAATGAGGAAAATGGATTTGTAATGGGAACTTTACCAAGTAATGTAGACTATCCTGTTCGTTCAATAGGCTTTATTTCCCATATGGACACAGCAGATTTCAATGCAGTTGGTGTTAATCCACAAATCATTGAAAATTATGATGGTGAATCAACAATTGTTTTGGACGAAGCAGGACGATACACGTTGAATACCAAAGATTTTCCTAACTTGAAAAATTATGAAGGACAAACACTCATTACAACAGATGGTAGTACATTACTTGGTGCAGATGACAAAGCAGGAATTGCCGAAATCATGACTGCAATGGAAATCTTGCTTAAAAATCCAACGATTCCACATGGTGAAATCAAAGTGGCGTTTGGTCCTGACGAAGAAATTGGTGTCGGTGCAGACAAGTTTGATGTTGACCAATTTAATGTGGACTTTGCTTATACAATTGACGGAGGCCCACTAGGTGAGTTACAGTATGAAACATTTAGCGCAGCGCAAGCCAATTTAACGATTCTTGGGAAAAATGTTCACCCTGGAACAGCGAAGGATACAATGATCAATGCGTTACAATTAGCTATTGATTTTCACAACCAGCTTCCTGCAGATGAAGTTCCTGAAAAAACAGAAGGATATGAAGGTTTCTTCCATTTAATGACATTAACAGGTAACCCAGAAGAAGCCACAATGAGTTATATTATTCGCGATCACAATCGTGAAAAATTTGAAGCACGTAAAGCGTTGATTTCAAGTATCCAAGAAAAAATGAATCAAGCATTTGACCAAGAACGAATCAAGGTTGACATGTTTGATCAATATTACAATATGAAAGAAATCATCGAAAAAGATATGAGCATTGTTGAACTAGCTAAACAAGCAATGCTTGATCTAGACATCAAACCTGTGATTGAACCCGTTCGTGGTGGAACAGATGGCTCAAAAATTTCTTATATGGGTATTCCAACACCAAACATTTTTGCTGGTGGCGAAAACATGCACGGGCGCTTTGAATTTGTTTCGTTGCAAGTAATGGAAAAAGCAACTGATGTGATTGTAAAAATTGCTGAGTTGAATGCGAAAGATAAAAAGTAATTTGATGATGTGAATTGAATTTATCAAAGTAAACCTAAAAAGTTGGGGCAAGTGAGTAAATCATTTGCCCCAACTTTTTTATACGTGTTTGTTGCGGACACTTTCTTTCAATTTTTTAATAAAAATCAAAACAATGATCTCAATTTTTTTCATTTTTGGCAAAAAAAAGTAAAATAGGGTAGAAGGTGGCGATAACTATGAAAAAACTACTAGTATTTTATAACAAAAGTTCAGGAAAAGATGAAGGAGAGAAGTTGGCTAAATGGTTTCAACAATATGCGAAGAATAAGCAACCAGACTTAGAGATTCAATTAACTCAAACAGGACCTGAAATTCGTGATGAAACGCTGATTGAAAAAGCTGAATCTTTTGATGCAGATACGTTGATTATCATTGGCGGCGATGGAACGATTCATCATATCGTTAAAGCCTTTCAAAAGACGATTGAAAATTATCACATTGGTTTGTTGCCAGGAGGCACGGTAAACAATCTTGCTCGCGTATTGGAAATTCCTTTAGAAAAAAAGGCAGCAGCAGATGTCATTTTAACTGCACAGACGAAAGCCATAGATTATGGAACAGTCAATGATTCAGTCATTATTTCAACGTTAACGGTTGGGTTACTGGCTGATACAGCAATGCGTGTGAGCCAAGAAGAAAAGCAAAAATTTGGGCCTTGGGCATTTGCTAAACGATTCATTAAACTGGTCGTGCAAAAACGTCGCTATCGTTTAACGATTCAAACGGATGATAAAAAGTGGGAGCAAAAAGCTCAGCTACTAACTGTTACCATGACGAACTCAGTAGGTGGGTATACAAATTTTGATGATTTAGCAAGTCCTGATGATGGGAAATTCCATGTAACAATCATTCCAAAATTGAACTTCTTTTCTTACGTCTTTTACTTACCTCGTATTCTACGAGGAAAATTTTATACTGTTCCGGGAATTGATTACTATACAACAAGTGAATTGCGACTGGCCAGTGAAAAGAAAGTGGGCACTCGAACAGATGGAGAAACGACAGATAATCTACCAATTAAAATGACAGTAATACCAAAAGGGTTGGTTGTTTATGTACCAAAAAATAAATAGTCTTTACATTCAATAGTAGTTTAGGGTAATCTTAAAAAGTACGATTTGAAAAGGAGAAAAGATGGAAGTTTTGATACACAACCCTTTATGGTTCTATTTGATTATTGTTAATTTGTATTTGTTTTGTCTGATGGGCTATGATAAACACCAAGCAAGAGTTGGTGCATGGCGCGTTCCTGAGAGCAATTTGATTTTTGTTAGCCTGCTTGGCGGTGGTCTAGGTGGATTGATTGCTCGCAAAGTTTTTCACCACAAGACATTAAAGAAAAAATTCACGATTGGCTTTACTGTCGGCGTGATTGTTGATGTGATTTTGATTTATTTTTTCCATTAAGGAGTAACGGATGTCGAATAAACGAACAAAAACGAAATTATTTTTAAACTTGCTATTATTCTTGTTGATTCTCGGTATCATTTACTATTTGATTCAGCATTCTTTAGCGGATATTTTAGCAGAATTATTATCAACAAGTCTTGTTGTATTGCTTGGTGTTCTTTTGCTGGGAACGATTTACCAGATCGCGGAAGGCCGTTCCATTAAAGAAATTGCGAAACCTTTTGCTCCAGAGTTTTCAACAAAGGATGGCTTTTGGACTTCCTGCTACGTTGCATTTTATCGAATTGTTTCTTTTGGTACAGGAACCCTGATTTCTGAAGTCTACTTTTATAACAAAAAAGGAATGAGGTTTTCGCAAGGCGTAGGGGTAACAGCTTTACACATGATTATGTACAAGATGGCGGTAATTACGTACGCGATAATTGGTTTACTGATTCAGTTTTCATTGTTTTATACAAAAGCGCCAAAAATGATTCCTTTTATTTTAGCAGGGATCATTTTAACAATTGTTATTGTGAGTGCCTTGTTAGTTTTATCAATGAGTATCAATGTTCAAGTATTTTTTGTAAAAATAGCTAATCGACTGTGTAAACGAAACAAGACACGAGCACTAGTTGATAATTGGAATATCCAAATTTATTCGTTACGCGAAACAGTGCAGACAATCGTAAAAGATCGAACAGCACTGGGCTGGATTTATTTTTGGAATTTAGTCAAGCTACTCTTCTGGTACATCATTCCTTATCTGACTTTAGTTGAGAATCACCCATCAGTGGACTTCTTACTAACTTTTTCTTTTGTTAGTTTTGCTGTGGTTTTAGCGGGGGTGTTGCCGACTCCAGGTGGTATCGGTTCTTTTGAATTTGTCTATTTGTTATTGTTCCGCCCACTTGTCGGAACAGTTGATGCGGTATCTTCGTTATTATTGTATCGCTTTAGTTCATTTGTCTTACCATTTATTTATGGCATGTTCTATGTCCTTGTTGAACGACGTGCAGTTATCAAAAAAGAAATCAGTGAAGTTAGACGAGAAAAAGTCAGCGAGTCTAGCCGAGAAGAAATGTAAAAAATCTAGAAGTGAAGAACAGAAGTAATTGTTCTTTTACTTTTAGATTTTTTTTTTTGAATGTCAGAGTTTATTTTTTGACCAATGTTGACCAAAAGAGTATAATGTTTCTTGTAGGATTGATGGGTAAGAAACAATCATCCTTGAACTTTCAATATAGGAGGTAGTTTATATGAATATTGAAAAAATGACAACTACGCTTCAAGAAGCGATTGCAGAAGCGCAGCAAGTTGCTGTGACGCGAAAACATCAAGAAATTGATATTGCGCATCTTTGGAAAATTTTTTTACAACCAAGTCATTTTGGACGAAATTTCTATACGGACGCGGGAGTTGATGTTGATCAATTTGAACGCGAAGTTGACCGATTACTAGATGAATATCCAAGTGTTTCAGGTGGAAATATTCAGTATGGTCAAAATTTAAGCCAAAATTTATTTAGCTTGTTAAATGAAGCAGACCAATTAAAAGAAATCTTTGGAGATGAATTTTTATCAACAGAAATCGTTATCCTAGCATTGATGAAATTAAAACATTATCCTTTAACAACTTATTTAGTTAAACAAGGAATTACAGAAAAAGAACTTCGAAAAAATATTGAAGATATGCGAGGAGGGGAAAAAGTGACCTCAAAAAATCAAGAAGAACAATACAAAGCATTAGAAAAATACGGTGTTGACTTAGTGCAACAAGTCCGTAGTGGCAAAATGGATCCGATTATTGGACGTGATGAAGAAATTCGAGATGTCGTTCGAATTCTTTCACGAAAAACAAAGAATAATCCTGTTTTGATTGGGGAACCTGGGGTTGGTAAAACAGCGATTGTCGAAGGATTAGCACAGCGAATCGTTCGCAAAGATGTTCCAGAAAACTTGAAAGATAAAACTATTTTTTCATTAGATATGGGGGCATTGATTGCGGGTGCAAAATTCCGTGGTGAGTTTGAAGAACGATTGAAAGCTGTTTTGAAAGAAGTAACAAAAAGTGAAGGCAGAATTATCCTATTTATTGATGAAATCCATAATATCGTGGGTGCTGGAAAAACAGAAGGCAGTATGGATGCTGGAAATTTACTAAAACCAATGCTTGCTCGTGGCGAATTGCATTTGATTGGTGCAACAACTTTGGATGAATATCGTCAATATATGGAAAAAGATAAAGCTTTGGAACGTCGTTTCCAAAAAGTACTGGTTAAGGAACCAACTGTTGAAGATACCATTAGTATTTTACGTGGATTGAAAGAACGATTTGAAATTCACCATGGGGTCAATATCCATGATAATGCTTTAGTTGCAGCTGCTACTTTATCAGATCGTTATATAACAGATCGTTTTCTACCAGATAAAGCAATCGATTTGATTGATGAAGCAAGTGCTACGATTCGTGTCGAAATGAATTCGATGCCTACGGAACTTGACCAAGTGACTCGTCGATTAATGCAATTAGAAATCGAAGAGGCAGCATTGAAAAAAGAATCAGATGATGCAAGTAAAAAGCGTTTGAAAAATCTACAAGAAGAACTAGCTGATTTACGTGAAGAAGCAAATGCAATGAAGATGCAATGGGAAACAGAAAAAGAAGAAGTCAATACTGTTTCAACGAAGCGTGCGGAAATCGACAAAGCCAAACATGAGTTAGAAGATGCGGAAAATAATTATGATTTAGAACGTGCAGCTGTCTTACGTCATGGAACGATTCCTCAACTAGAAAAAGAATTAAAAGAATTAGAAGCAAAAGCAAAAAATGATGATATCAAAATGGTTCAAGAATCTGTGACTGAAAATGAAATTGCTCAAGTTGTCGGTCGATTGACAGGTATTCCAGTAACTAAGTTAGTTGAAGGGGAACGCGAAAAACTAATCAAGCTAAATGAAACATTGCATAAACGTGTTATTGGGCAAGATGAAGCAGTTGATGCCGTAAGCGATGCAGTTATTCGTTCGCGTGCTGGATTGCAAGATCCAAATCGTCCACTTGGCTCATTCTTATTCTTAGGTCCAACTGGGGTAGGGAAGACTGAGTTAGCTAAAGCATTGGCAGAAAACTTATTTGATTCTGAAGATCATATGGTTCGAATTGACATGAGTGAATACATGGAGAAACATTCAGTATCACGGTTAGTTGGAGCTCCTCCAGGCTATGTTGGTTATGAAGAAGGCGGTCAATTAACTGAAGCTGTTCGCCGCAATCCATATACGATTGTTTTACTTGATGAAATCGAAAAAGCACACCCAGATGTCTTTAATATTTTATTACAAGTGTTAGATGATGGGCGCTTGACAGATTCCAAAGGACGAGTGGTCGACTTTAAAAATACTGTGTTGATTATGACAAGTAACATTGGCTCACAATTATTGTTAGAAGGTGTAACAGCAGAAGGAACAATTCCAGAAGCAGTGGAAGAACAAGTACGTACCATTTTGCGTGGAAACTTTAAACCAGAATTCTTGAACAGAATTGACGATACGATTTTATTTACACCATTGAGTTTGGAAAATGTTAAGGGAATCGTTAACAAGATGGTTGCTCAATTAGCTCGTCGTTTAGAACATCAAGAGATTCAATTAGAAATCAGCGAAGCAGCAAGAACTTGGATTGCAGAAACTGCCTACGAGCCAGCTTACGGGGCACGTCCATTGAAACGTTTTATTACGAAAGAAGTGGAAACACCTTTAGCAAAAGAAATCGTTGCAGGTCATGTTTTACCAAAATCAAAAGTTACGATTGATTTTCTTGCTGGGAAACTCCAATTTTCAACAGAAGAATTGCCAGAAGAAGAATAAATGAATGAAAAAAACACTTCAATCATTTCGATTGAAGTGTTTTTTAATGGTATCAGTGCAAATAAGCAAGTTAGTATTTATTTCTTCGCTTTTTCTAAACGATAACTTTTGAAGTAAGCCAAATTTTTTCGGCTGTTCGTCCAAGCAAAGATTCCCATGAACAAGGCACCCATTGTATTCGTAAACAAATCACCCATTGTGTCCATCAGCGCAGCTCGACCAATAAATAAAGTTCCATTTGAAGCTGCAAATCTTTGTAAATTCATTCCTAAAAATTGATCGCAAAGGAACTCCCAGAATTCCCAAAAAACGCCACACGTTCCAGCAAAAGCAAAACCAAATAATAAAAATAACCAAGGACTGGTTTTTTCAATCGGCGCATCTTTCATTAAATAACCAATCAAACCATAACCTAACGCTGTCAGAACCATTGGACTAACTGCATGAAGAATCTTGTCCCAAAAAGGAATGATACTAATCAAGTGTAACCCTGTTCCTAAAAAGACAGAAATGAAAAGGAAAAACCAATAAAACAAAACAATAGCAGCAGGAATTCTTATTTTAAATAGTTTGAAAATAATTTGTGGTAAGAAAATCAAAACGATACCAGCTAAGGACTCGACGATAAATGTGATTCCTTGCGTAGTAGAATATTTTTGCGTAACAAATTCAAAAATATTGTAGCCAACAACAAATACCCCAAAAGCCAGTAGGGCAGTTTGTACTTTTTTTAACTCATTAATAATCATTGAGATGCCCCCTCAGATAAATATTCTTCAATTTTTTTCAATAATTCGGTTTCTGAAGCGACCACTTCACCATTCAATTTGATCAACCCAACAGTATAAAGATTTAGATAATGAAATTGGTTTTCTGCAACTTCTTGTAAAGCAGCAATTTTTTTAGGGTGTGTTCCACCTTGTTGACGAGTATCTGTGTATAAACCAATCACAGGGATTCCTTTTGCATAAGCAACACCAATTTCAGATGCCACTCCAGCATCAATCGTTAATCCATCGAGTAAAGCAACCATCAATTGGCTTTCCAAGACTTTTTCGGTGTCTGCCAATGCAATCATTTGACTGTCTGCGTAAGCTATTTTGTCATTGATTGCTTCATTTTCTTGTGGTAAATAAACAGTAATTTTTGGTGAAATCTCACGAATTTGAGCAACAAGATTAGCGTTATATAAAAGGTCGCTTTTAGCGAACATAGGTCCAGCAAAATAAATGTTCATTGTGTATTCATCCTTTATTTTATATTTTAGAAATAGTCACTAAAGTAAGCTTCTGTATCTGGAATGATTCGCTCAAGTGACCGTAAAGTTTCTTTATCAGTTATGATTCGTTCGATTCGAGAAAGGTACGCAGCTCGGCGATAATTCATCATCAAACAAGTCAAAGTTTGGATATCCAAGTAAACAGCTTCACCAATTGGTTCATTAAGAATTTGTACTTGATCTTCTTCATCCCAAATCAAACCAAAGACGCCGTTATTCCAAGGTGCAATCGGATCTGTCAAAACGAAATGAAATGGTTTTGCTGTGCTAGCAAAAGGAAATTTTTGTAAAAATTCTTTGACATCAACGATTCTTGCCATAAAGTAAGGTTCGATTTGTTCCGTAATTTGGCTGTCTTCAAGTAAGAAAGCCAGTGGTTCATTTTTATAAATGTCACCTTTTACCCAATAAATCATAGAGAAATGTGCAGAAATGAAATTCCATAGACCGTTGCGTGCTTCTTGATTCAAATAAAACATTTCTTTTACATGAAATACTTCTTCTGCAACCCAATAGAACAAGACACCAAGTGGTTCTTGATTGGCTCCATAGTAGACAGCAGCCGTTCGTTCTTCTTCATTTTCAAAGCGCCAATATTCTTCCCAGTGAAAACCACTGCGAAAAAGTGCGCCATGATTTTGACGTGCAAATTTTTCATAGACAGCATAAACATCTTCGTGATCCACTGGTAAGCGTTCAACCATTCCGTTAACGGGAACTTGTTTAGGCAATTGTGTATCACGTATTTTAAAGGAAAGTTTATCTGACATGATTTCCCAACCTTTACGACGATAATACGGAATATTATAAGGGTAAAGATAAGAAATCCATTGTTTCTTTTTTCTCATATTATCTAAAGCAACGACAATCAAGTCTTGCATTAAACCGTGGTTCGCATACTCTGGATAAGTACCGACTCCTGTGACACCACCCATTAAATAAGGCGTACCATGAATGTTGACTTCACAAGGGTAGATAGCGATTTGTGAAATCAATTGGTTATCATAGAACCAACCAAATACTTCGGATAGTTCTAAGATAGGGCGTTTTGATTTGATGAATTCTCGTTTACTTTCAAATCCACTTTCCTCAATATCAGACTCTGTTACTTGAAAAACATAGGACAACAATTCGTTAAATTGATCTACGTTTTCCTCCGTAACTGATTTTAACTCAAGATTTTCTCTGAAATCTTTTTGATCCATTCTTTCATCTCCATTTATTTGATTGATTTAAGTATAACAAAACTTAGGAAAAAAAACTTCTAAACGGTCACTAATGAAAAAGGCTTTAAATTCCTGTATTTCGTTGGTATAATGGAAAGTGCTGATTAAATGAAAAGAGGAGACGCTATGGATATAAATAAAATGAAGCACCGCCAAGAGCAAATTCGTAATTTCTCGATTATTGCTCACATCGACCATGGAAAATCAACGTTGGCCGATCGTATTTTAGAAATGACGCACACTGTGACGTCTCGTGAAATGCAAGATCAGCTGTTAGACTCAATGGATCTCGAACGTGAACGTGGTATCACGATAAAACTTAATGCAGTTGAATTAAACTATACAGCAAAAAATGGAGAAACATATATTTTCCATTTAATCGACACACCGGGACACGTCGACTTCACCTATGAAGTTTCACGAAGCTTGGCTGCCTGTGAAGGGGCAGTGTTGGTCGTGGATGCAGCGCAAGGGATTGAAGCACAAACATTAGCCAATGTTTATTTAGCTTTAGACAACGATTTGGAAATTTTACCAGTTATCAATAAAATTGATTTACCTGCGGCAGATCCAGAACGCGTGCGTAAAGAAATCGAAGATGTAATCGGAATTGATGCCAGTGAAGCTGTACTAGCTAGCGCGAAAGCTGGAATTGGGATTGAAGATATTCTTGAACAAATCGTAGCATACGTTCCTGCACCGACTGGTAACTTAGAAGCACCGCTGAAAGCATTGATTTTTGACTCTGTTTACGACAGTTATCGTGGTGTCGTTCTAAATGTTCGGATCACTGACGGAGTAGTAAAACCTGGTGATAAAATTCAAATGATGAGTAATGGGAAAACTTTTGATGTAACAGAAGTTGGTGTCTTTTCACCGAAAGCAGTTGCCAGAGATTATTTGATGGTCGGCGATGTAGGTTACATTACTGCCAGCATCAAGACTGTGCAAGATACGCGTGTTGGGGATACCGTTACACTTGCTGACAATCCAGCTGAGGAAGCTCTTCCAGGTTATCGTAAAATGAATCCAATGGTTTATTGTGGTTTGTACCCGATAGAAACTTCTCGTTATAATGATTTACGTGAAGCATTGGAAAAACTGCAATTAAACGATGCTGCGTTACAATTCGAGCCAGAAACGTCACAAGCACTTGGCTTTGGATTCCGTTGCGGCTTTTTAGGATTGCTGCACATGGATGTAGTGCAAGAACGATTGGAACGTGAATTTAATTTAGAATTAATTACAACGGCGCCATCTGTAATTTATCATGTGAACAAGACAGACGGTTCAACGATTGTTGTAGATAATCCGGCTGACTTTCCAGAACCTGTCACTATTCAAGATGTTGAAGAACCTTTTGTAAAAGCACAAATCATGGTTCCTAATGAGTTTGTTGGCGCAGTTATGGAATTGTCGCAACGCAAACGTGGTGAATTTATTACAATGGATTATCTAGATGATTATCGTGTGAATGTTGTTTATAACATTCCATTGTCTGAAATCGTGTTTGATTTCTTTGATAAATTAAAATCAAGTACGAAAGGTTATGCCTCTCTTGATTATGAAATGTCAGGTTATCAAAAGAGCAAGCTAGTGAAAATGGACATCTTATTAAATGGTGAGAAAGTCGATGCACTTGGCTTTATCGTCCATCGTGACTTTGCCTACGAACGTGGAAAAGCAATCGTTGAAAAGCTGAAAAAACTGATTCCAAGACAACAATTCGAAGTCCCAATCCAGGCTGCAATTGGCCAAAAAATCGTGGCTCGTTCGGACATTAAAGCTTTGCGTAAAAACGTCTTAGCAAAATGTTACGGTGGGGATGTTTCTCGTAAGCGTAAGCTTCTTGAAAAACAAAAAGAAGGTAAGAAACGAATGAAACAAATCGGTAGTGTCGAAGTCCCTCAGGAAGCGTTCATGGCTGTTCTGAAAATGGATGAGGATGAGCCGAAGAAATAGCAAAGGGTCTAGCCATTGGGCTAGACCCTTTTTGTTGCGTTTTTCCACGGCTGTATGGGGAAAATTAAATCATACTGTCTTTTAACATTGTTTCAAATATATCTATAGTATCTTTTTTCATTTTTTTTGTAACATGAGCGTAGGTATCCATAGTGGTTGAGATGCGTGAGTGTCCCAGATGTTCTTGAATAATTTTTGGTTTTATATCATCTTCTAGTAACATGGTTGCGTGTGTATGACATAGCGAGTGGAAATTAAACTTTATGTTCAAATCTTTCTTTATTTTACTTGCAGACCATTTAATAGAATTTGGCGTTACTGGTTCACCGTTTTCTTTTGTACATATGGCATTAGAATCGTGATACCATTTTCCGTATTTCATTCGATTTTCTAGTTGCTTTTTTATGCAGCAGATGATCGAGTTAAAGGTAGTATCCGCAAACAAGAGTATTTATATCCAGTTAAACAATAAAAAACTGAAGAATGAACAGTTGGTAGTTATTAAAAAATCTACTTTCATGGGTAAGTGAGTGTTACGTCCTTCAGAGGCTATTAAAAAGTTGTATCTTAAACCACAGATCATTTTAGTGAGTTTTTTTATCATAAAAACACTCATAATCTCCTAATTTACGTTTCTGCCAATCTTTTTTTAATCAGCGATTCGTACTCTCGGCACTCTTTCATCATTTTTGTGAAGATTTGTTGTAGGTCATCTAACTTGCGCTGACAACAAGATAAAATCTGAACTCCTTTTCACAGCTACAGATAATAAGTGACAGTAAGAATGATATTAATTCTTCGAATAACAGCTGAGATTGATACTATTCTAAGATTTAACTGTTCCTAATGTCAGAAACAAGAACTAGTTATTAGACTGTGTACACGCGTGGGACCAATCCACAAAAAAATTCTCTAGTTGTAGTTGGCTAAAAAGATTATTTAGATAATATTTTTTTAGAGGCTAAAAATATTCATGTTATAATTAAATCATGAATCCTTTTATACTTACGATGCGATAGAGTGAAAATCCTATATTTAGGGAGTTGGAAAAATGAGCAGCGATTACACAAGCGAAGCGGATATTGAAAAACAACTTATCGAACAGTTAACAAGTGGTGAGAGCCAATGGATTTATCGGAAAGATTTAAACACCGATAATTTATTATGGCAAAATTTTTTTGAGAAGTTAGAACAGAATAATGTAAGAGTACTGGACGACAGTCCATTGACTGAGCAAGAAAAGTTTCAAATTCAAAACCAACTAAATTTTGTAAATTATTATGAAGCCGCAAAATGGATTGCGGGTGAAAATGGCATTGCAAAAGTTCAAGTTCAGCGAGAAGATGCGAGTCTAGGAACAATCCGATTAGAGGTCCTCTGGCGAGACAATGTAGCTGGTGGGAAATCTAGTTATGAAGTTGTCAATCAGGTACTAAGAGATAAAATTGATACTAAAGATGCGGATCGCCGTTTAGATGTGACCTTATTAATTAATGGGTTACCGATGATTCATATCGAACTAAAGAATCGTTCAACAGGATTCATGGATTCCTTCCGTCAAATAAAAAAATACGATGCTGAAGGTAAATTTAGAGGCATTTACTCTACTTTGCAAATGTTCGTCGTTTCTAATGCTACTGAGACAAGATACATTGCTGCTGCTAAAGAATCTAAGATAAATGATCAGTTCTTGACAAAATGGGTAGATAAAAACAATCGGCCAGTTGTTTCATTAAATGATTTTACAGATCAAGTTTTATCTATTCCTCGAGCACATCAGATGGTTATGCAATATTCAGTGATTGATGATGATAAAAAATCACTGATTTTACTTCGACCATACCAAGTGCATGCAATTGAAGCTGTCAAAAAAGCTAGTGGTCGTCAACAATCTGGCTATATTTGGCATACTACCGGTAGCGGGAAAACTTTAACAAGTTACAAAGTGGCTCGCAATCTGCTTCAAATTCCAGCAATTGAAAAAACAATTTTTGTCGTCGATAGAAGAGATTTGGACCAACAGACAGCTTCAAGTTTTCTTTCCTATGCAGAAAACGACACGATTGATATCGATGAAACAGAGAACACACATAATCTAGTTAAGCGTCTTTATGCTTCAGATAAGCGTGTTATTGTGACGACAATTCAAAAGATTAATACGATGATGAAAAAATTTGAAGAAGGTAAATATACAAGAGAATATAAAAGAATAAAGGAGCTAAAACTGGCCTTTGTAGTGGACGAGTGTCACCGTGCGGTTTCTCCAGAGCGTCAACGAGCGATCCAGCAATTTTTTATTCACTCTCTCTGGTATGGGTTCACAGGTACGCCAATTTTTAAAGAAAATAAACGTGCGCAAAAAGGTGATTTAGCTCAAACTACTGAAGAACAGTACGGCGAAAGATTACACCAATATACAGTAAAAGAAGCAATCCATGATAAAGCGGTTCTTGGATTTCAGCCTGAGTATAAGCATACGATTATTAACAAAATAGATGAAGGTGAAATTTCTGATACGGTTTATGAAACAGATGAACATATATTAGCGGTCATTGACTCAATTGTTAATCATTCATATCAAAAATTAGGCTTTCAAAATGGTGTTGGGCGAACATACAGCGCTATTTTGACTGTTAAAAGTATCGCAATTGCTCAAAAATATTATGATTTGCTGCAACAAGTTAAAACTGGAGCCACGTCAGTGAAAGTAAGTGAAAAGGGGAAACGAGTACTTCCAGATTTTCCAAAAGTAGCGATAACTTATTCTGTAACTGAAAATGAAGAGTCAAGTGTGGATAATCAGAAGCATATGAAACAGGCAATTGAGAATTATAATGAAGAATTTAACACTCACTATTCAGTAAGTGACATTCGAGCTTACAATAGTGACGTTAATGAACGGTTAGCACGTAAAAAAGAACGATTCACTTTTAGAGAAGAACAGCTTGATTTAGTGATTGTTGTTAATCGTTTGTTAACAGGATTTGACGCGCCATGCCTTTCGACTTTGTTTATTGACAGAGTACCTATGAAGTCCCAAGACTTAATTCAAGCATTCAGTAGAACGAATCGACTTTTTGATAAAACTAAGTCTTATGGACAAATCGTGACTTTTCAAAAGCCACATCTTTTCAAAGAGGCTGTTGATGATGCCTTACGTTTATACAGCAATGGCGGTGAAAATTATGTATTAGCACCAAGTTGGGGTGAAGAAAAAGCAAATTTTGATGAGAAAGTGAAACAGTTAAAATATATTGCACAGACACCAGAAGAAACACCAGAAATTGACTCTGCTACTGACGCTGATTTAAAACGATTTGCAAAAGCTTATCAAGAATTTGATAAATATTTTGCCTCTATCCAAGTCTATTCTGACTATAATCAGCAAGATGTCCTTGGAGAATCCAATCTGACAACCAAAATAATTGAAGAGTATGCAGGAAAATATGAAAATGTGATTGATGAACTAAAAAAGCGTCGAGAAGATACGGATTCTAGTAATGAAGGTACTGATATTGATATTTTCTATGAATTATCGAGTGTTCATACGGATGAAATTAATTACAACTACATCCTATCACTTATTCAAGCGTTCATTCCCGATGATAGTGTAGAAACAAAAGAACTTTCTAATAAGGATATTCAGGCGGTTTCAGAATACATTAACGAACTCGGTAAAACAAATCCAGGTCTAGCAGATTTAATCAACAGCCTCTGGTTGCAAGTTCGATTAGATCCGGAACTTTATCGTGGGCAATCAATTTCTAATCTTTTAGATGCTTTAATTGAGGAAACGATTCAAAACCAAGTTCAATCGATTGCTGAGCAATGGTTCGTGGGCTATGATGAACTGTTATTCCTTGTCAAAAACTATAGACGAGGTTCCAGTAAGCAACGAGGTGAATATGAATTAAGAAAGTCACAAAATTATGTAGCCTACAAAGAAAAATACGGAGACCAAGCGCTAAGCCCGTTAAAATATAAGGCTGCAATTAAGCCCGCCTATACAAAAATCATTCAAGATGTTATAGAACCACTACTACAAAGAAGATAGCAAGGAGATCCATACAACTATGTCAACAAGTCAAACAGAGAAATCTAAAACCCTATATCAAGCACTTTGGAATAGTGCGGATATTTTGCGCTCTAAGATGGATGCAAATGAATATAAGTCTTACCTGTTAGGTATGATTTTCTATAAATATTTATCGGATAGAATGTTGTTTTATGTGGCAGATACCATGCAAACACCAACAGATAATTTACTAACTGCTCAAGAAATTTATCTTGATGCTTACAATGACGAAGATACTAAAACAGATTTAATTGAGGTTTTAAAAGAGGATATTAGTTACTTTATCGAACCCAATTTAACATTCACTTCATTAGTTAATCAAGTAAATGTTGGTGAATTTCAATTAGAGTCACTAGCCCAAGGTTTTAGAAATATTGAACAGTCTAATGAAATATTTGAAAATTTATTTGAAGATATTGATTTGTATTCAAAAAAACTTGGCGCAACTCCACAGAAACAGAATCAGACGATTGCTTCGATCATGAAGGAACTTTCAGTTTTAGATATTGCAGGTCATGCAGGTGATGTGTTGGGGGATGCTTATGAATATCTGATTGGCCAATTTGCTAGTGACTCTGGTAAAAAGGCTGGAGAGTTCTATACACCTCAACCAGTAGCTAAATTGATGACCCAAATTGTACTTCATGGAAAAGAAAATCAAAAAGGCTTTACTGTTTACGATGCAACAATGGGTTCAGGTTCGCTCTTATTAAACGCAAAAAAATATAGTAATCAACCGGGAACAATCTCTTATTTTGGCCAAGAGTTGAATACTTCTACTTATAACCTCGCAAGAATGAACATGATGCTACATGGCGTTGCAGTTGAAAATCAATTTCTGCATAACGCAGATACACTAGACCAAGATTGGCCAACTGAAGAACCAACTGACTTTGATGGTGTTTTAATGAATCCACCGTATTCTGCTAAATGGAGTGCAGCACAAGGATTTTTACAAGATCCTAGATTCTCAACCTTTGGTGTGCTCGCACCTAAGTCAAAAGCTGATTTTGCCTTTTTATTGCATGGTTACTATCATTTGAAACAGTCCAGTGGTGTAATGGCAATCGTATTGCCTCATGGTGTCCTATTCCGTGGTAATGCTGAAGGGAAAATTCGTCAACGGTTATTAGAGGAAGGAGCTATTGATACTGTGATCGGTATGCCTGCTAATATTTTCTTTAATACAAGTATTCCAACAACCGTTATTATTTTAAAGAAAAATCGAACTAATCGTGATGTCTTGTTTATTGATGCTTCAAAAGATTTCGATAAAGGCAAGAACCAGAATACTATGACAGATGAACATATTCAAACTATTTTAGATGCTTATATTGATCGTAAGGACATTGATAAATATGCACATTTGGCAACTTTTGATGAGATTAAGGAAAATGATTATAACTTAAATATCCCTAGATATGTTGATACGTTTGAAGAAGAAGAGCCTATTGATATTGTTCAAGTTAGTCAAGAAATCACAAAGTTAAACAGTGAAATTAAACAAGCGGAAGCTGAATTTTTAACTATGTTAGATCAGTTAGCTATTACTCCTGAAACAAAAGATTTAATTGAAGCAACAAAAGGAGTGTTTAAATAATGGTTGATAAAAGAGTGCCAGAGTTACGGTTTGAGGGATTTGATGGTGATTGGGAACAGCGTAAGTTGGGAGAAGTTTTTCAACAAACAGTTGAATATATTGACCCCAAAGAAGCAGGTCTTGAACTTTGGAGTGTAACTGTTGAAAATGGTTTAACTCCAAAATCAGAAAGATATAATCGAGAGTTCCTAGTTAAAAAGAATGATAAATTCAAAGCAATTCATCCAGATGAAATTGTATATAATCCTATGAACATGACATTAGGGTCAATTGGGTTCAATAATTCAGGAAAAGATGTTGCTGTATCAGGTTATTATGTGACCATGAAATTAAATGAAGGCTTTGATACTAAGTATTTTGCTACGTGGTTGCCTTCTCCAAATGCAATTAATTTATATAAGTTGTATGCAACTGGTTCATTAATTGAGCGTCAACGTGTTCAGTTTCCAACTCTTTCAGGAATTAAAACTTTAATGCCTAGTTTGAACGAACAAAAACAAATAGGTTTATTTTTTAAACAACTCGACACTACTACCGCTCTTCATCAGCAAAAATTAGACCAATTAAAGCGATTAAAGCAAGGTTTCTTACAAATTTTATTTGGGAATAAAGAACAAGCGCCTAAAGTGCGTTTTGCGGGTTTTGACGAAGAGTGGGAGCAGCGTAAGTTGGGTAATATTACCGAATCTTTCTCTGGCGGTACTCCTACAGCAGGAAAATCTGAGTATTATGGTGGTGATATTCCATTTATTCGCTCAGGTGAAATTTCATCTGAATTAACAGAATTGTTTATTACAGAAAATGGATTAAATAGTTCATCGGCTAAGATGGTTAAAGTTGGTGATATTCTCTACGCATTATATGGTGCAACAAGCGGTGAAGTGAGTATATCAAGGATTAATGGTGCCATTAACCAAGCTATTTTAGCAATCCGTCCAACAAAAAATGATAATTCATACTTGATTGTTCAATGGCTAAGAAAGCAAAAAGATACAATTATCTCCACCTATCTTCAGGGCGGTCAAGGTAATTTGTCTGGTTCAATAGTAAAAGATTTGGTTATTACACTGCCACAGGATAGAGAAGAACAAAACAAAATTAGCACCTTCTTCAAACAACTGGATGATACTATCAACCTTCATCAAACCAAATTAGAAAAATTAAAACAACTAAAAAAAGCATTTCTACAAAAAATGTTTATATAAAAAAGGCGCTTTCGCGCCTTTTTTATTATACGAGAGAAGATAAGTGTCGCATAATTTTATCGTTATCTTGGTTTTCTAATTCTTGAATAATGTGTAAATAAGTTTCTTGAGTCGTAGTCATGCTAGAATGTCCTAGCCGCTTTGCAACGCTAGCTATTGATACACCAGCAAATAGTAATAGTGAGGCATGGGTATGTCTTAAAGAATGAACCGTTATAACAGGTATTTTTGCGTTAGTACATAGAACCTTTAAACGATTATTGACTGTAGAATTAAAAACGCGCTTTTTAACAAAGATAGGCTGATCTGGCTCTAAGTCTTTCACTAATTGTGAAAATTGCATGGCTAGTTGCCAGTCCATTTGAATCTTTCTCACAGAAGAAGTATTTTTGGTAGGTTGAAAACTCCCATTTGAATTTCGATAGTTCCATGTCTTAGTTATAGTTATTTTTTGATGAAAGAAATCAAAATCATCTGGTGTGAGTGCTAATGCCTCAGAAAATCTTAACCCTGTTTTAGATACCAATAAAATGAACCAATCCCAATTTAATTCTTGTTTTAGATCCAATTCCCGCAACAGTAACTGAATTTCATGTTGATTTAAAAATTTTGGTTTCTTTTCTCTTGGAGCCTTACCCTTAATAATTATTTTACGAGTAGGATTTTGAGTCAATATTCCTTCATCAACTGCGTCTAATATAGCTCCCTTTATTTGGTGATGAAAATCCATCGTAGTCTGCTTCTCATGATCTTCCGCATAAGCATTCAGTAAAGTTTGATAACTTCTCCTATCAAGATCACAAAGTCTTACATCGGGTGCTAACTTCGTCACCCAATGTAAACTCATGTAGTATTTTTCCAGAGTGACTGGACGAATAGAGCCTACTTTATAAAGTTCAATCCATTCTTCAAAGTACTTGTGAAATAGCTGCATCTTTTTTCTCTTCAATACAAAAACCTCCTAATAATTTTGATGTTACTCATTAATTATTAGGAAGTTTGGGTTGATTGTGAAGATTTATTTTTAAATAAACATAGATTGAAGAAATGCTTGTTTTAGTTGTTTTAATTTTTCTAATTTGGTTTGATGAAGGTTGATGGTGTTATCTAGTTGTTTGAAGAAAGTGCCGATTTTCTTCTGTTCTTTGTAACTTGGATACTTCTCTGCAAAATTTTCTACGTCAGCTTTCGTAAGATTCGTTTGACCGACCCCATTATCAAACTTCAAAAAATAAGGATTTCTATTCATCAAAATATTTAAAAAATAACTATCTATATCTTTATGTGGTGTAATACCAGCAATACGTTGATTAAGACTATAGATATGCTCCTTGTCTACTAAGAAAGTTCGAGCTATCGCTTTTCCATTAGGAACATCAGAAAGAACAAATGCCAACTCATTTTTTTTCAATGGTTCAATTATTGTATTTGAGTATTTTCTAACTTTACCATTAGTTGATACGAACTTAGAGTTTACAACAATATATTTCCCATTCTCTTCTATATTTTGCTCATGTGCCTTTCCGTTTCGATATTTAGCCACTTCGATCAACTTACGCTGCTCCCACTCTTCGTCAAAACCCGCAAATCGCACTTTAGGCGCTTGTTCTTTATTCCCAAATAAAATTTGTAAGAAACCTTGCTTTAATCGCTTTAATTGGTCTAATTTTTGCTGATGAAGAGCGGTAGTAGTGTCGAGTTGTTTAAAAAATAAACCTATTTGTTTTTGCTCTTTCAAACTTGGATACAGTAAGTTCACTTCTTTCAAATCCGAATTATGTAAGTGAACGACAGATTTTCCTTGAGCGCGTTTCGACATTTCTCTTTGTTGAGATCCATTTGAAATCGTTAAAGCCAAAAATACAGGATTAATATTCTCGTTCGGTCGAATAATATTAAGATCACCCCCAAGTATCAACCCCGCAGTATCGATAACTGATGCTCTCGATATATCTTTAGCACTTTCACCAGATGCGGGAACTATTACTTCGTTTCCTTCACTAATAACTGACTTTTCTTTCTTTATAACAAAAGTGTCAACATTGTTAATGACAGTTTCATACTTTGTATAGAGACGACCATAAAGAATAATTGGATCCCCAGACTCTTGTAGCTCGTTCTTTGTATAGCCGTTTCCTTTTGAGAAAGTAGCTAAATTGCCAAGCTTACGCTGTTCCCATGCCTGAAAAACAGTTTTCTATTACTGATTTTCAGTAATAATTGCATGCATAAAATGGAAATTATTAATTGAATTGACAGCAAGCTAAAATCATTCTTTACCATTGGACCTAATAACCAATAAATAGTTTATGTATACTAGTACATAGTTCGATGATAATGTTAACCAAACTATAGCCGTGGTATGGTGGCAAGTGAGCTATCTAACAAAAGAGTACAATTTCATGGCGTCGCAAATGTATCTAAAAAACTACAAAAAAGAATTGTCTAGCTAAAATAAAAAATATTATTTTTTTAGTAAGTTTCAGTTTTACATAGCGTTGTGCCCAAGCAGAATACGCTTGTCTGATCAATTCGATATAGCGCTAAGGGGCGTTAAATCAATTACTCAGCAAACAAAATTAGGTTTTTATTTATTCTCACTCAATTACAACATGTCCAGATAGATTGCTCTACCAAATCCTTTAGACGGTCTCGATCAATGAGGGGATTACTAATGGAAAGGACAAGTCATTTTTCTTTAAAAAGGTTTAAATTCAAAATCCGATTGTCAGCACAGAAAATCTATGCTACTATTTCGTTAACTTTTAATCTTTATTTGGTTAACCAGATGTAACGAACAATAAAAGAAATTTAAAATAGTGCATCCGGAAGAAGAATTGGATTAGGTCAATAAACTTAATATAGAGGAATGTGAAGTGTGATATGGATAAAAAGATGAAATCTACAAGGGAATTTGATGTAAAAATATTGACAAAAATGGCTTTATTTTTAGCCTTAATCATCGTTTCTGGGATGATTGCTATTCCTGTCCCAGCTATTGGAGTTCCAGTTGTTTTACAGAATATGATTATTATGTTGACTGCTGGATTTTTAGGCAAGAAATATGGAACAATCACGATTGGCATGTTTTTAGCCTTAGTATTTATGGGTGTGCCAATCCTTTCTGGCGGTCGTGGTGGCTTAGCAGTTTTATTTAGTCCTAGTGGCGGTTTTTTGATTGGATTTTTACTTTGCGGTTTTATAATTTGTCCCATGTTGGAAAAAATTGGTAGTGACACTTACTGGAAAATATTATTAGCTTTTATCGTAGGTGGTGCCTTGTTCATCAATATTTTGGGGAGCTTCACTTTAGCTTATTTTAGTCATCAGTCTTTGTGGACAGGGTTAAAAATGGCAGCTTTTTTTGTTCCAATCGACATTGGAAAATCGATAATCGCGGCTATTATTTACCAACGACTAAAAAAATATACTGTTTCTGGAGAAGCTAAATGATTCCTTTTTCCAATATATCCAAAGAAAAAACAGCTATCATTTATCATGAGCAATTCATTAATTATGGGAAACTACAACAAATGAGTCGTTCTTATCAGAAAAAAATTCAAAAAGAAGAAGAACGGATTGTTTTTATTCCTATGGATGAGTGTCCAGAAACCGTTTATAAATTAATTGCTTGTATCTTGGCAAAAAAAATTTTTGTTCCTATTTCAAATCAAAGACCAGAAGAACAGGTAAACAAACTTATAGGTGAATTTTCCTCTTCTATTTTATGGACGAAAGAAATTTGTCATTTTCAAACAAATAATAAGCCCATCTTATTTCCAGAAGACACACTTTTTATCGGATTTACTTCTGGAACAACGGGAGAGAGAAAAGGGTTTATTCGTAATCAAAAAAGCTGGCTTAACAGTTTCAACATTTTTCATTCAGTCCCCGTTTTTGCAAAAAAAAACTATGTGACCTGTTTGACGCCACTTCATTATTCATTAGGTCTTTATACATTGTTACAAACATTATGTTCAGGACAAACTTATTTATTAGGAATAAGAAAAATAAGTAGTCTTGCATCAAATCCGGCTGTTCTCAATGATAGTCAAATTTTCTCAGTACCGACGGTTTTTAACTATTGGATTGAAAAAATGGAGAAGCCAATGTTTGGCACATTTGATGTGATTTTGGGTGGGGAATCAGTCACAGAAAATCAAAGAAAAACGTTTGCCTCTAAATGTCCTGAAGCAAGATTATTTGATTTTTATGGAACATCAGAAACAAGTTTTATTAGTTACAATGATCAGCAGCTTCCAGAAAGAAATTGCCTAGGCAATTTCTTTCCTAAAGTGCAAGTGACGATTCTAGACGCTGACGATTCGATTGGAGAAATTGCTGTGAAAAGTCCCATGAATTTTCAAGGCTATTTAAATAATGGACAGATCATCTTAGCAGAGGAAACGATTAAAACTGGAGATTTGGGGAAATATGAAAAGGTTCTTTTTTACTTTGGACGTAAAGATAAACGTATTAATCGAAAAGGAGAAAAAATATTTCCTGCTTATCTGGAAAAAATAGTCTTACAGCTACCCCAAATTAAGGATGCTTTGATATATGGTGTGTCTGACCCAGAATTGGGCGAACGTGTTTTGGCGGAGGTTGTTTGGAAAGATGAACCTCTTGCATTGAGTGCAATTAATGAATTTATCAAAGCAAACAGTTATCGAGAAGGTAAAATTGATACCTTACTTTCAGTCCAAGAAATTCAATATAACGAAAGTGGAAAGAAAAAAAGATCTATACAGGAGAAATAAAATGGAACGAATCTATATAATCGATGGTGCAAGAACACCTATTGGAAAATATGGTGGTATGTTTTCTGAAGTATTACCCGAACTGTTAGGGGGGACATTATTAAAAAAATTACTGAATCGAAATGAATTAACTAGGGTGGATGAGGTAATTACTGGCAATGTCATTGGCGGTGGAGGAAATGTAAGTCGTCGAATTTCTCTGGTATCGGGTTTAGATATCACTGTCCCCGCATTTACTATAGATCGCCAATGTGCTTCAGGATTGGAGAGTATCTTAGTCGCCACTGCAAAAATTAAAAGCGGAATGGCTGAGTGTATTGCCTGTGGTGGTGTGGAAAGTACTAGTCGTGCTCCATGGATGATTGAGCGACCCACACGTCTCTATGGTCGCAATCCATTCATTTTAGAACGCGCTCCTTTAAGTATTCCAGAATACGGAGATCCTGCAATGGGAATTGCTTGCGAAAAATTAGCTGAAGGTCTACAGATTGATCGTTTGAAGCAAGATCAATATGCTTATGAAAGTCAAATGAACTATCAAAAGGCTAAATCAGCCAAGGTATTCTCAAAAGAAATTATTTCTTTCAATCAATTTCATGAAGATGAGTGTCCTAGACCTAAAACAACGATTGCTAAATTAAGTGCTTTACCCTCGGCCTTTTGTCAAGGAGGGGCGTTGACTGCCGGGAACAGCTCTCCCCTAAGTGATGGGGCAGCTTTTTTACTTCTCGCTAGTGAACGTTATTGTCTAGAACATCAATTGAATCCTCTATTCGAAATTATTGATGGGGCATCAATTGGTGTTTTGCCTGAAAAATTTGGTTTAGGGCCAATTTATGCTACTGAAAAACTGCTCAAGAAAAATGAAATGACCTTGTTAGATATGGATCGGATTGAATTAAATGAAGCTTTCGCAGCACAAGTTTTAGCATGTTTTCAATTAGAAAAATGGCCAGAGAATCGCGTAAATGTATCTGGAGGTGCCTTAGCCTATGGTCATCCTTTTGGTGCTACAGGGACTATCTTGGTCAGGCGTTTAATGAGTGAATTACAACAAAAAGACCATCTAAAAAAGGGACTTGTGACGATGTGTGTGGGTGGTGGACAGGGAACGACTTTAATGCTTAGGAAGGTAAGTTCACAATGAAAGTCAGTAAAAATATTTTAATTGGGAAAGATGAAATAGCTGAATATAAAGCCATAGTTCATTACGAAGGAAAAGAATGGCCCAAGTCTTTCCTATTGACATTGTGGCGCTATTTTTCTGTTTCAGAATTAGAAAAATACGAGCACTTATTAGTAGAACAAACTGTCGTTATCAAAAAGAAAATCATATTAGACCAAACTTATGAAGTTACACTTGAAAAAGTAGAAGTTCAGCAAAAAACGAGCATTGCTTTTTGGACTTACTTATTAACGATTAAAAAGGAGGGGATTTTCTATGGAGAATGCCAAACCAAGATCTATGTTCGGACTGCTGGGAACCTTTAGTTTTTCTCTGACAGACTTACAAAAATATCAAGAATTTTCTAAGGATAAGAATCCTGTTCATAATACAGGTGTGGTGTTTGGAATTCAATTAATGGCTCGAATTGAAGGCTTGATTGAAAGAAAATTGAACCTAAATGTCACTGGAAAATATACTTATTATTTTTTAGAAAAGGTCATGGTTGGCGAAGAAATAAGCGTATATTTAAGTGATAACCAACAGTTCGAGGTGTGGTCTTTCAATAAAAAAATAGGAGAAGGTGTTTTTGAACATGAATAAAGTCGCGTTAATAACTGGAGGTACAAAAGGAATCGGCCGTGGATTAGTAGAGACCTATTTGCTAAATGGCTATTCTGTAGCTACTTTCTCAAGTGAAAAGATCAATACCGAATCATTAAGAGAAACCTATGTAGATTTTCCCGAAGACAAGTTGCACGTAAAAACATTAGATATTCGTAATGAAGACTTAAGTCGGAAGTTTGTTCGAGAAGTGATTGAAAAATTTGGCCGAATCGATACATATATTTTTAATGCCGGTATTTGCCAAGACAAATCTTTTGGAAAGATGACAGAAAAAGAATGGACAGAGGTCATTTCCGTGAACTTTACGAGTGCTTTTGGAATGACTCAAGAGGTCTTTCGACAAATGAAAAAGCAAACAGGACGGAAAACAATCTTTTTTATGACCTCTTTATCTGGTTTGGAAGGAGCTTTTGGTCAAGCCAATTATGCAGGGAGTAAAGCAGGGTTAATTGGCTTAAGTAAAAGCCTAGCTATAGAAGGAAAAAAATATGAAATCGAAGTAAATGCTATTTCTCCGGCAGCTTTGACAGATATGACAAGCCCAATTATCGAAAAAATGACTCAAAACTGTAAGAACACGGGAGAATTGTTCCCAGACGATTGGAAAATAGGTTCTCCTAAAGAAGTTGCCCAAAGTATTTATGAGCTTTCTAATTATAGCAAGCTGGGTACAGGAAAGATTTTTTCCCTTAATGGATTGAAAATCGAAGTTTATAAACCAAATGCGAAAGTATCGTTTTCTATGGAGAAAGAGAATGATTAAAGACTTATTTGATTTGAAGTATCCAATTATTCAAGGGGCAATGGCTCAAGTTTCTTATTCTTCATTAGTAGCAGCGGTTTCAAATCAGGGAGCTTTAGGCACCTTGTCTTCTTATGGACTTACTGGAGAACAATTAAAAAAGGAAATCCAACAGGTGAGAGAAAAAACAACACGGCCTTTTTCCTGTAACGTAATGTTACAACAAGTGAATAGCGATGAATTAATCGAAGTAATTCTTTCTGAGAATATCCCTATTGTGAGTCTTAGCGCTGGATTTAAACCAGGTCTTATTCAAAAATTGCAGGAAAATAACAGAAAAGTTATTTCGGTTGTAGGTAGCAAACGCCAAGCAACAAAAGTAATTGACAGTGGGACAGATTGTATTGTCGTGGAGGGAAATGAAGCAGGGGGCCATATTGGAAATACGAAACTGGAAACTTTACTTTTAGATACCTTAGCGATGACTAAGATACCAGTTGTTGCAGCTGGTGGCATCATGACAAATAAAGACATACAACAGAAATTGCAAGTAGGAGCGGCAGGCGTTCAATTGGGGACTGTTTTTCTGCTTAGTCAAGAGTCTTCATTATTAGAAAATAGTAAAAAGTTATTGCTGAGTAAAAAGATCAAATCAGAGATATTTACAAAATCTAGTGGGAAAAAATTTCGGGCAGTAAGAGTAAAAGAGAACTATCTACCATGTGGAATTGGCATTGATAGGATGAATCAAATTCTTACTGTTTCTGAGATTATTAAAAAGCTAAAATAGCTTAAGGTAACAAAGCAATCAATGTTTTAATAACGGTGTGCTCCCGATAAAAAAGTACAAAGGAATCAAAAAATTTATGATAGATTAGATGCTTTTGAAAAAATGACTAAACTTATATCATGAAAAGTAAAAGATATTACCGCTATTTAAAGAATATATTTTGAAGAGCCACAGAGTATTGACGGAGAAATAATTGATAGTTGCGGAGTGAAGAAGCAAGATGGATTGTATGCATAAGGAAGATAATAGTTTCTTGTGAAGATTCCCAGTAAAAAAACTACTGTTTCGGAGCCACCTTTTCAAGCATGTGCTTACTTGCTTACGAAAAGGACAGGCTCTTTTGTTCGTCCTATTCATATTTTTTTAAAGATGATAAATAATACATATGATGAAACAATATTTTTATTTTAAAAATCAGATATAATAAAGATGGAAAAGAAAGGTGCGAGTCTATCATGGAAATCAGATTACTAAAGTACTTTTGGACCGTAGCACAGGAAGGGAATATTTCTAGAGCGGCTAAATTATTGAACATTACGCAACCTACTTTAAGCAGACAAATTCGTGAATTAGAGGAACAGGTGGGAATGCCGCTGTTTCAACGAGAAAAAAACCAGCTCTATCTTTTGCCGGAAGGTGTTTTTCTAAAAGAACGAGCAGAGGAGATTCTTCAGCTAAACGACAAATTAGAGCAAGCTTTTTCCAATAAGAAAAAGAAAGAATTGACAGGAACAATTGTAATTGGCTGTGTCGAGGCGGATAATTCTGATACGGTGGCGATGATGTTAGAAGAAATGGTCAGCGATTATCCCAATGTCCACTTTACTATTGTAACAGGAACAAGTGATGATATTAGCGATCGTTTGGAAAAAGGTCTGGTCGATTTAGCTGTGCTATTAGAACCAATTGCGCTTAAAAATACAAAAGTTTTAAAATTACCACGAGAAGAAAAATGGGGATTTTTAGTTTCGAAGGAGTTAGTCATCTCAAATAATGAAAAAATAAAACCAGAAGATATCGCTGGGTTACCTATTTTGTGTTCTAATCGGATGGAAATTCAAAAATTATTGAGTACTTGGAGTGGCACCGCTCTAGAAAACTTAAACATAGTTGGAAATTTCAATTTGATTTTTAATATTTTTTCACTGGTAGAAAATAAAGTAGCTGCCGCTCTCACAATTGAAGGGGCTGTTTCCAAAAGACGGCTAGAAAATTCAGTATTTATCCCTATGGAACCAGAAGTGAAGACCAACTGTGTGTTAGTGTGGAAAGAACGGATTCAAACACCGGTTATTCAAGAATTTATTTCTCGTTTCAAACATGCTTTTGGGGCATAGAGGTATATGCAATAAGCATTAGACGCAAATAAAAACGAGTTGTACGATGAATTTATCAATCGTACAACTCGTTTTTATTTGGAAGTAGGAATTTGGCAGTTTGAAACCCAAGAATCATTGGCTCATAAAATTGTTGAATGTTTGAATGGAGGAAACAAACATGGTGAAACATGAAGAAGTGAAAAATGGTGTAATCTTTCCAATTGGCGAAAAAAATGATGCTTATGCGCAATATTTTATTGGACAAAGTTACTTACAAGGATTAATTTCTGATCCAAAAATTAGCGTAGGTGTAGCCAATGTGACTTTTGAACCGGGCTGTCGGAATCATTGGCATATTCACCATGATGGATTCCAATTATTACTCGTAACTGGAGGAGAAGGTTGGTATCAAGAAGAAGGAAAACCTGCAAAACTTTTAAAAGCTGGTGATGTGATCACGACACATGACGGTGTTAAACATTGGCACGGAGCAACGAAAGATAGCTGGTTTGAGCATCTTGCAATTACTGCCGGCACTCCAGAATGGTTAGAACCAGTGGACAATCAATGGTATGAAAATTTAACTAAATAAAGGAGGAACACTCTGATGAAAAAGCAGACAGCAGGAAGAGAACAACTAGGTGAGTTTGCACCACAATTTGCAGCATTAAATGATGATGTACTTTTTGGAGAAGTGTGGGCAAAAGAAAACGAATTATCTGCCCATGATCGCAGCATGATTACTTGCTCCGCGCTTTTAGCATTGGGCGCTCCTCAGCTAGAAGCTCATCTCAAAATTGCCAAAGAAAATGGTGTCACAAAAGAAGAAATCACAGCGTTGATTACGCATCTGGCTTTCTATGCTGGTTGGCCTAAAGCGTGGAGCGCCTTTTCAATGGCAAAAGAAATATTTGGCAGTTAAATTTAAAATAATCGTCAAACTAGAAATTTAAAGGAGAAAAAATAATGATTTTACAAGAAAATTATCTGTTAAATAATGGGATGAAGATACCTAAAGTTGGATTTGGCACGTGGATGATTGATGATAAAGTCGTAGCCCAAGTAGTAGGAGATGCCTTGGCATTAGGGTATCGCCATATTGATACGGCTCAGGCTTACGGAAACGAGCGTGGAGTTGGAGAAGCAATTCGAGATTCTGGAATTGATCGTTCAGCTATTTTTTTAACAAGTAAAGTAGCTGCTGAGCATAAAACGTACAATACAGCAGCAAAATCAATCAATGAATCTTTAGCAAGACTAGAATTAGAAACAATTGATCTCATGATTATTCATGCCCCTCAACCATGGGATGAATTTCGAGAAGCAAATTATGATGAAGAAAATATTGAAGTCTGGCATGCGTTAGAAGAAGCGGTGAGAGAAGGAAAAATTCGCTCCATTGGATTGTCCAATTTCAACCAGCATGATATCGAAAATATCTTAAAACATGCAACAATAAAACCAGTAGTCAACCAGATTTTAGCACATATCTCAAATACCCCATTTGGCCTCATTGATTTTTGTAAGAAAAACGATATTTTGATTGAAGCTTATTCTCCTGTGGGGCACGGTGAATTAATGAAAAATGTGGAACTAAAAGAGTTAGCTGAAAAGTATCAAGTTTCGGTTCCTCAACTTGCGATTCGTTATTGTTTGGAACTTGGTCTGTTACCTTTGCCAAAATCTGCCAATAAAGAACATATTAAAATGAATGGAGAACTTGATTTTAAGTTGTCAAGTAAAGATCTGGAAAAGTTAAAATCAGTCAAAATGATGGATGACTATGGTGAATCAAGTAATTTTCCGGTTTATAGTAAAAAATAGAGTGTTCATTTTTTGTTGCAATCATATTTTGATGTCTCTAAATTATTGGTTGATACGTTGTTTTCAAATCAGTTTATTTTTTCTAATGAAGTAAGGCTACTTTCAATAGATATCGAAATTGAATGTATGTTCTTTCTAGATAAAAAAAGAAAAGCCCTGAGGCTTTTCTTTTTTTTTCATTAAACGGCCGCTTTAAATTTAGCCGCTTTCTCAAATGAAACTAGTGGGCTAAAATGAACCTCAATTTCTCCGTTCTGATTTAAACCAAAGTGAGCAGTACAGTCCATTGATTTTCCAGGAGCAACAGAACCCATAGTGTTATCATTTGGATATGTCGAAGCTTTTTTATTGTCAGGACCGTAAACTTCAACATCCATGCCAACAGGTAAGTCTTCATCACCGTTATTTGTCATTGTATAAGTAATCTTAACTACTTGAGCTGGCTGTGTTTCATCAAATTGATTTCGTTCATCTGTAAGTTCAACTGTATTTAAAGTATATTCAGCATCGCCAACTTTAACGGTATCACCAACGTTGTAGAAATTTTCTGTTTCTTCTTTTGAAGCAGATGTTGAAGAAGAAGTTTTCTCGACTTTTTCTCCACCGTTCTTGCTGGCAGCTTTTTTATCATTTCCACCGCCTAATGCACCACCAACGATAAATACAACAATCACTACTAGAATCCAAAACCAAACTCTTTTATAGAATGGCTTTTTCTCTTTCATAACGTATGTTTTACCATCTTCACCTGTAACTTTGTTCTTTGCCATTTTTTCTCCTCCAAAAATATATTACTCCCGTTTATAGGCAGGCAGCGATAGTCGCCTTTATAATTAAAGAAGTACATACAATTTAACTTTCCCCACAAAGTTTTGAATATAATTCTTAACTACCAAAATTAAATTGAAAAGCTATATACTGATTTTAAAAGACAATTGTAGAGAAAAAATGTAACTTTCCTTATCACTATCATTTTTTAACTCCCAGAATAGGGCAGTCGAGTCGGAACATCTTTAGTATGTTGTTTTTACTCAGGTAAAAGAGTTTATGCCATATACGATACTAACCTTTGAATCATGCAATTGTTCAAGTTCAACTAGACTTTTTAGCTGCCCGTTCAAGTGCCTAGTTTATATCTAGCAAGTAATCAGTAGTAACTTCAAAAATATCGGCAAGTTTTTGAAGTTTTTCTGTAGTGACTTTTCTTGGAACGCTTTCAATCTTATTTCTAACAAATTTTTTCCTGATTCAGTTTGAGTTCAACTCATTTACTTAAGTCAGATTATGTTATTGATTAAATCATGATTATCCATAAGTAAAAAGCCTACCAAGGTTGTTTTTTCCACAATTATTATACCATCAACATAAAAGGAAAAATATAAAAATATGATTTTTATACGGATATATCGATTTTTTTTTTTGAGTTTAATAGATGAAATTGTTGAAAAAGAAAAGTGACAGTCGTACGATATAGTGTTTGGCTTAATATTTTAAGAAAAATCCAATGATGTTATTTTCTTAAAATATAAATCAAAAATTATCATTTTATAGATTCTAACGGTTATAGGTTCAAACATTTCCTTGAAGTGTTTGATTAAGAAAAGTATCGGCGAAGGTTTCATATAGATTGTGAAGATTTGAAACAATTTCTTGAACATTTGAGTGATTGATCATTACCTTCGAATAAAAATAAAATTTGGCTATGGTTAATATTAAGTGCCATGAACCGT
>WPCK01305692.1_pt1 | contig 70971 bp, 73 predicted proteins | sample 5399851 | NCBI WGS metagenome assembly WPCK01 (sample SAMN12869471, study PRJNA574797) | sludge metagenome | isolation source: wastewater treatment of pH11 | place: China:Beijing | collected 2019-05-20 | reverse complement strand
CCGGACAGGGCGGCTGAAGGGCAATGAAAACAGAGGAGCGCCATCCCTTCCGGGACGACGCTCCTCTGTTCAAAAACATTTGAAGTTTTTCAGTGCCCTCTCCATTGACAAGTGAGGTTTTCCTATCGCTTATGATCCGCTCGCTTCTTCACGTTCTGTTTCGGTCGTGCCGAGGTTGTTCAAATACAACTCATAGCGCGGGAGCCAGTAACGATATGATACAAAGACGAGTCCTGTCGTCACGGCAAACAAACCGAGCGTCGCTGGCCAGAACCAACGAGAGACGATGCCATCCGCGTAGGCGAGGCCAATCGGCGAGAACACGAAGTAGACGAACACCATTGAGGCGACCAAGATAACGGACGTCGAGATCGCGTGACGCCATGGTTTGACACGGCCGAGTTCGATGCGAATCGGGTTAATACGTTGCAGCGGCCGCAGTTTGGCGAACAAGAGCATGATACTCGTCTCGATGACGAACAAGAGGCCGTAAATGTGGATGAAATTGATGCCGATGTCGAAGCCGAACCACTGCTCGGTTCCCCAGACGAGGAAGTAATACGTGACGACGTGGAACACGATCACGATTTTAGCAGCGAGCGCAGGCACGCGTTTCACGAGCATGCCAATCAAGACGATGACGAGAATCGGGATGTTGAAGAAGCCGGTGAAGCGTCGAATCAAGTCCCACAGTCCGTCCGGTGCATACATCAAATTCGGGGCGACGAAGAACGACACGAGCGCGACGAACGTCCCGAACCATTTGCTGACGCGAATCAAATCTTGGTCCGACGCGTCCGGTTTGAACTTCGGTTTATAAATATCGAGCACGAACAACGTGGCGATACTGTTCAAGAGCGAGTTGAACGAACTGAATACGGCCCCGAGCAAGACGGCGAGGAAGAAGCCCATCAGCCACATCGGCAACAAGTCGGCGATCAGACTCGGGTAGGCGAGGTCGGCTTTGTCGACGTTCGAACCGTATAAGTGAAACGCGATGATGCCCGGTAGCAACATGAAGATCGGGACGAGTAACTTCAAATAACCGGTGAACAGCACCCCTTTTTGTCCTTCCGCTAAATTTTTCGCACCGAGCGCACGCTGGATGACGTACTGATTGAGCGCCCAGTAGAACAAGTTCGCAAAGATCATTCCTGTAAAAATAGAGAGGAAAGGAACCGAATCGTTCGAAGACCCGATAGCATTCAGCTTCTCCGGGTTTGACGTCGCGATCGTCTTCATCCCATCGACGAGACTGCCGTCACCGAGGGTGATAAACCCGAGCGTCGGGACGAGAAAACCGATGATGACGAGTCCGATGCCGTTCAGCGTATCCGAGACGGCGACGGCGCGGAGGCCACCGAAGATGGCGTAAATGGCCCCGATGATCCCGATGAACCAAATGACCATCCAAAGCGCCTGTTCGAAGCTGACCCCGAGCAACTCAGGCACGTCGAACAGCTGCAAGACGGCGAGTCCGCCCGAATAGAGCATCGACGGGATCGTGACACACATGTAGCCGAACAAGAACAATAGGACGGTCAAGCGACGGACGTCCTCATCATAGCGTTGGCTCAAAAATTCTGGGATGGTCGAGATGCCGATCCCGAGAAAGCGTGGTAGTAAAAAGAGTGCCATGATGATGGCGGCAATCCCGGCGGTCACTTCCCATGCCATCGCGGACATGTTGCCGGCGAACGATTGGCCGTTCAATCCGATCAACTGCTCGGCCGACAAGTTCGTCAATAAGAGCGACCCGGCGATAAAGAGACCGGTCAACCCGCGTCCGGCGAGGAAGTAGTCATCGGCGCTTTCGACTTTTCCACGTGTCATTCGATAAGAGACGTAAGCGACGAGCCCCATGAATAGGGCCCCGGTAATCAATATGTAAACGACTTGCTGAATGGTCATATGAGAGACCCCCTTTGGTTTCTTCTTATTTATAAGTATTTAGTTGTAATACCCATTCAGGCGGGCAATCATTTCCCGTTTTCTCGTCTGTAAACAAAACGTAACAAAAAAAGACACATGCGCAACGGCATGTGTCTTAAAGGAACTGGAGCATCGATGTGGCGACCGTGAAGTAAATGATCAAGCCGAGGTTGTCCATCAGTGTCGTGATGAACGGGCCAGAGGCGACGGCCGGGTCGAGTTTCAGACGGTTGATGAGGAGCGGGATGAGCGTCCCGACAGTAGTCGCCACACTGAGCGCGGCGAAAATGGAGATACCGACGATGAGACCGATTAAGGCGTTGTCATAGAGAAACGTGATGACGCCGAAGATGACGACCATACAGACGACTCCGAGAATGACCCCGGTGCCGAACTCGCGTCGTACCATTTTGATGACATTTTTTCGATTGATCGTCCCGAGCGCGATCGAGCGTACGGCGACGACGAGTGACTGGGTGGCCGCGTTCCCCGCCGATCCCATGACGAGCGGCATGAAGACGGCTAGGAGGACGATCGTCTCGAGCGTCTCTTCGAAGCCGCCGATCGTCGAGGCGGTGATCATGCCGAGAAACATAAGGCTGATGATCCACGGGGCTCGTTTTTTCGCTGCTTCGAGCGGTCCCATATTGATGTCGGACGATCCTTTCGTCGCGGACAGCTCCTCGAAGTCTTCTGTCGTCTCGCGCTCGATGACGTCCATGACGTCATCGACCGTGATGATGCCGAGCAATTTCTCTTCATCGTCGATGACAGGCAGGGCGAGAAGGTCATACTTTTGGACGGTCCGGGCCAAATCTTCCTGGTCGGTGAGCACGTTCGCCGAGACGACACGGCTTCCCATGATGTCGGCGATTCGAGCGTCTAACGGTGACACAATCAAGTCACGGAGTGAGACGACGCCGACGAGGCGTCCCGACGCGTCGATGACGTATAAATAGTAAATCGTCTCGGCATCTGGTCCGAGGTCGCGCAATTCTTCGAGCGTCTCACCGACCGTCTTGTCGGCTTTCAAAACGACGAATTCGGTCGTCATGACCGCTCCGGCCGTATCGTCCGGGTAGCGCATCAAGTCTTTGACTTCGGTCGCTTCGGTCTCATCCATTTGTTCAAACAGTTCGTTCATAAAGTCGTCAGGGAGCTCGTTCATCAAATCGGCCGCGTTGTCCGAGAACATGTCGTTCAAGACGCGGACGGCGTATGGGCGCGGCATCTCTTGGATGAACCGCTCTTGATTCTCGAGGTCGAGCTTTTCAAACAAGTCCGTAAACAATTCCGGCGTCAATGCTCGATAGACGAACTGTCGATCGGATTGCTCGAGTTCGACGAACAAGTCGGCTTGCTCACCGGGGTGTAACGTCAGGAACAAGTCGCGGAAATCGACCGGGTCCCCTTTTTGAATGAGCGCGGTCACTTGAGCTTGGTGACGCGCATGTTCTGTACGTTCGATTGCCATCGACTCACTTCCTTTTCATAAAAATCATGAGGCACGTCACTATCTTACCTTATCAGCCTTAAAAAAAAATAATGAATTTTTTTCACAATGCATACAACGATTATTCACAGGCACCTTTTCTACACTCTTGTTCATTCGTTCACAACCGTTTGTTCATTCACTTTCATCAATCTTTCATTCATTTGACTGTGGAATCCACCACACGTACCTTGTCGGACTTACCCGTCCCGATATGGGGTAAGTTGATAAGGTAAGGGTAGCAACACACCCGAAACACTAGGAGGAAGCGAGATGATAACGATGATGGATCAACAGACCTCACGGGATACAACGCTGAAACATCCAATCCACGTGTATTCAGAAATCGGCGAACTTAGGACGGTGCTTCTAAAACGTCCGGGACGCGAACTTGAAAATTTAACCCCCGAATATTTGGAGCGACTCCTCTTTGATGACATCCCACACTTACCGGTCATTCAAAAAGAACACGACTACTTCGCGAGCGCGCTCCAAAATCGCGGTGTCGAAGTGCTCTATTTGGAGAAGTTGATGGCAGAGACGTTGTCGCTCCCGGGTGTGCGTGAACGTTTCGTCGCCGACATCTTGTCGGAGTCGAAATCAAACATTAACGGCTCATATGAGACGCTCAAGGAATATTTGCTCGCGTATGACAATGAACAACTGATCGAGACGGTCATGGCCGGGATTCGTAAGTCGGAGATCAAGCCGGAGAAGCGGCGTCACTTGCACGAGATGATCGAAGACACGTATCCGTTCTATCTCGACCCGATGCCTAACCTTTATTTCACGCGTGACCCGGCCGCGGCAATCGGACATGGACTATCGATCAACCGCATGAAAGAACCGGCACGCCGTCGTGAGTCGTTGTTCACGCAATATATCATGAAGTACCATCCACGGTTTGCCAAACACGATATCCCGATTTGGTCGGACCGAGATTACCGATTCGCGATGGAAGGCGGCGATGAGCTCGTCCTGTCGAAAGAAGTCGTCGCCATCGGGATCTCAGAGCGGACGACCGCCCAAGGCATCGAGCGGGTCGCGCTCAACTTGCTCAAAAACGGCGACACGTTCCAAAAAGTCATCGCGATCGAGATTCCGAAATCTCGGGCGTTCATGCACCTCGACACCGTCTTCACGATGGTCGACCACGACAAGTTCACGATCCATCCATTCATCCAAGGCCCGGAAGGCAAGATGAACATCTTCGAACTGACGTTGAACAAAGAAGGCGAACTTCACATCACGCAACATACCGATTTGTTGCAAGTGTTAAAACGTGCCCTCGGGCTCGATGAGATCGTCCTCATCCCTTGCGGGGGCGGAGATCCGATCGCCGCGGCGCGGGAACAGTGGAACGACGGCTCGAACACGCTCGCGATCGCACCGGGCGTCGTCGTCACGTACGACCGCAACTACGTGTCGAATGAACTGTTACGGACGGAAGGCGTCGAGGTCATCGAAATCATGTCGAGCGAGTTGTCACGCGGCCGTGGGGGCCCGCGTTGCATGAGTTGTCCAATTATACGTGAAGATATTTGACGAGGAGGAACATGAACATGTCCACAACGTACAATGTTGATTTGGTAGGTCGTCACTTTTTATCGCTCAATGAGTTTTCCCCGGACGAACTGAACTACTTGATTGATTTGTCGGCCGCGTTCAAGCGTCAAAAGAAACAAGGGATCCCGCATCGGGTCTGTGAAGGCAAAAACGTCGCCTTACTGTTTGAAAAGCCGTCGACGCGGACGCGGTGCGCGTTCACGGTCGCGGCCGTCGACCTCGGCATGCATCCGGAATATCTCGGTAAATCGGACATCCAATTCGGGAAAAAGGAATCGGTCCGTGACACAGCGATCGTCCTCGGTCGCATGTTTGACGGAATCCAGTTCCGTGGCTTCGCCCATGCGACGGTCGAAGGACTTGCGCGTGATGCGGGCGTCCCGGTATGGAACGGGTTGACCGATTTGTATCATCCGACACAAATTTTGGCCGACTTCTTGACGGTGAAAGAACAAAAAGGGGACCTCGCCGGCATTCGCTTCGTCTATGTCGGCGACGGCCGGAACAATATGGGCAACACGTTATTGATCGGCGGCGCGAAAGTCGGGATGGACATGCGGATATGCGCACCGAAGTCATTGTGGCCATCAGACGAGGTCGTTGAGTATGCGCGGTCCGTGGCGGCTGAAACCGGGGCGACGATCACGTTGACCGAGAGTATCGATGAAGCGGTCGCCGACGCCGACGTCATCTACACCGACGTCTGGGTGTCGATGGGAGAAGAAGCGGAGTTCGCTGAACGGATCAAGCTCCTTCGCCCGTACCAAGTGAACATGGAGATGATCGAGAAGACAGGAAATACGGACGTCATGTTCTTGCATTGTCTGCCGGCGTTCCATGACTTGGAGACCGAGGTCGGTCGCGCGATGTTTGAAGAACATGGCTTGAAAGAGATGGAAGTGACGGATGAAGTGTTCCAAAGTCGCCACTCGTTCGTCTTTGATGAGGCGGAAAACCGGATGCACACGATCAAAGCGGTCATGGCAGCGACACTCACCGATACGTTTGAGTGGCTTGAACGTTGAAGAAGGGGAGGGCATCCTCCCCTTACTTAATCGAAAGGGATGAGTTAAATGTCTACGAAATTAGATCATGACTCAAGCGGTTCCGTTGGCGCAAGTCCTAGTCCGAAAGACAAACGGTTAGGGCTCGGGGCCCTGACGGCGCTCGTCGTCGGTTCGATGATTGGCGGTGGTGCCTTCAACTTGGCAGCCGACTTGGCGCAAGGAGCGAACGCGGGTGCGATTCTCATCGGCTGGGTCATCACCGGTATCGGGATTATCACGCTCGGTCTCAGTTTTCAAAACTTGACGATGCGGCGTCCCGATCTCGACGGCGGGGTATACAGTTACGCCCGAGCCGGATTCGGCCAGTTCGTCGGGTTCAACTCGGCTTGGGGCTATTGGCTCTCGGCTTGGCTCGGAAACGTCGCCTACGCGACGCTGCTGTTCAGTTCGGTCGGTTATTTCTTCCCCATCTTCGCAGGCGGTCAAAACATCGCCTCCATCATCGGGGCATCGATTATGCTCTGGCTCGTCCACTCACTCATTTTACGAGGTATCCATGAAGCGTCGATGATTAACATCATCACGACGATTGCGAAACTCGTTCCGATTTTTGCCTTCATCACCATCACTTTGTTCTTCTTTAATCTGGACAACTTCACGTTCGACTTTTGGGGCCAAGGCGGCTTCTCGTGGGGTAGCGTGAAAGACCAAGTCGTCTCGACGATGCTCGTCACGCTCTGGGTGTTCATCGGGGTCGAAGGGGCTGTCGTCTTGTCCGGTCGGGCCCGGAAACGCTCAGATGTCGGGAAAGCGACGGTCATCGGTCTCCTCGGGACGCTCGTCATTTATTTGCTCATCTCGGTCATGTCGCTCGGGCTGATGAATCCAGAAAATGTCGCGAACGCTTCCCAACCGGCGATGGCTTATTTGTTGGAATCTGCCGTCGGGCCATGGGGGGCAATGCTCATCAACGGCGGTCTCGTCATCTCTGTGCTCGGGGCATGGCTCGGTTGGACACTTCTCGCAGCCGAGATCCCTTACGTCGCCGGAAAAGACGGCGTCTTTCCGAAATGGTTCACGAAAGAGAATAAGAACAACGCACCGGCCAATGCGCTCTGGCTCACGAACGGTTTGATTCAATTGTTCCTCTTCACGTTCTTGTTCTCGGACGCCGCCTACAACTTTGCGTTCTCGCTCGCCTCAAGCGCCATTTTGATTCCGTACGCATTCTCCGCGTTCTATCAAGTGAAAGTGGCGAAAGGTGGCATCGGCTATAACGCAGGTGAACGACGAACGCGTGACTTGATCATCGGGGCGGTCGCTTCGATTTACGGCATCTGGCTCATCTACGCGGCTGGCGTGGATTACCTCTTGTTGACGACGATGCTGTACGCGCCAGGTACGCTCCTTTATGTGAAGGCACAACGTGAGAACGGCATCAAGACGTTGACGAGAACAGAATGGATCGTCGCCGGCATTTTGACGGCGCTCGCCATTGTAGCGGTCGTTCGCATCGTCACAGGTAACATCTCAGTCATTTGATCGGGGGAAACAGACATGGTGAAAAAACGCGTCGTCATTGCGTTAGGCGGGAATGCGATCCAACAAGGGAAAGATGCGACGGCCGAGGCCCAAATTCGTGCCGTCGAAACGACCGCTGAGGCGCTCGCAGGATTGATTGAAGAAGGAATCGATGTCATCATCACGCATGGGAACGGTCCGCAAGTCGGCAACTTGATGTTGCAACAAGCGGCTGCCGACAGTGAGGCGACGCCGGCGATGCCGCTCGACGTCTGCGGCGCGATGACACAAGGCATGATCGGCTATTGGTTTGAAAATGCACTCACAAAAGCGCTTCGGGCCCGCGGGCTCGAACGTTCGGTCGCCCCGATCGTCACTCGGGCCGTCGTCGATCCAAACGACAGCGCCTTCAGTCACCCGACGAAACCGATCGGCCCTTTCTATTCACAGGAAGAAGCGATACGAATCGAACGAGAGAGCGGCTACGTGTTCAAAGAAGATGCCGGTCGAGGATATCGCCGGGTCGTACCGAGTCCGTTCCCGGTCGCAATCTGTGAGCATGCGGTCATCCGCGACCTCGTCGAGAGGGAACATATCGTCGTCGCCTCAGGCGGGGGCGGCATCCCGGTCGTCGACACGCCAGACGGCTATGTCGGGGTCGAAGCCGTCATCGACAAAGATTTCGCCGCCGCGAAACTGGCCGAACTCGTCGAAGCAGACATGCTCCTCATCTTGACGGCGGTCGACCACGTATACGTCAATTTCGGGACGTCTGAAGAAGCGGCTCTCGAAGAGACGACGAAAGAGCAGCTCGAGACGTACATCGCGGAAGGACAGTTCGCACCGGGCAGCATGTTGCCGAAAGTACGGGCCGCTCTCCAATTCGCGGAAACGGGAGAAGGTCGCGTCGCTGTCATCACATCGCTCGCTCAAGCACGGACGGCCGTTCGCGGCGATATCGGGACGAGGGTTCGTCTGGCCGCTACGTTACAGCAATAAAAATTATCGGACACCGTGGCTTGCCGCCACGGTTTTTTTGATGAAATCGCCTTGCGTCGTTTTCAAGGCGACGACATCGGGAAGGGAAGTTGTATGTCGAAACAGACATTGCGATCATCATTGGTGTAAACGGTTGCACTATATTGGGAAGGAAGTGACGAAGAGCGGCGACGCTCAATTTTATGCGCCTATTTGAACAAGAGAACGTTTATACGAAGCAAATGAAACCGCAGGCAGACGAACGTGCCATCGTCCAAGGAAGTTGTTATCGCTTCACCGTGCTCACGAGTCAATTGATTCGGATGGAGTACGCCGAGGATGGTGTGTTTGAAGATCGACCGACCCAAGTCGTCTGGAATCGTGACTTCGAGGTGCCAGAATTTCGTGTCGTCGAAGACGACCATGAGCTCCAAATCATCACCGAACACGTCCATTTGTACTATACGAAAGGACATTTCGCTCCGAACACGCTGTATGTCGACGTGAAAGGAAACTTCAGCACGTATTACAGCCGCTACACGTTCCAAGGTCCGGAGCGGACGCTGAAAGGGACGGCCCGTACGCTCGACCATGTCGACGGCGCGACCGAACTCGGGGAAGGGGTCGTATCAAAGCAAGGCTACGCGGTCATCGATGATTCGAGTTCGTTCATCATGACGGACGATCGCTTCGTCGAACCGAGGCGAAAAGGAATCCATGATTTATATTACTTCGGCTACGGACACGAGTATCGTCGAGCACTTCGCGATTTTTATCAGTTGACCGGCCCGACGCCACTTCTTCCCCGTAAAGCACTCGGCAACTGGTGGAGCCGCTATTGGCGATACGATGAGACGGAGTATAAGGCGCTCATGCGCCGCTTCAAAACCGAGGACATCCCGTTCTCGGTCAGTGTCATCGACATGGATTGGCACGTCACGGACGTCCCAGAGGAGTACGGGAGTGGGTGGACCGGATATTCTTGGAATAAAAACTTGTTCCCGGACCCGAAAGGCTTCTTGACGTGGCTAAAAGAAGAAGGCCTTCTCGTCACGTTGAATTTACATCCGGCTGACGGGGTGCGTGCTTTTGAAGACCAGTACGCGGCGATGGCCGAGGCGATGGGGGTCGACCCGGCGACGGGCGACCGGATCCCGTTTGACTTCTCTGACAAACGTTTTATCCAGGCGTACTTTGAACAGATGCATAACCCTCACGAGGCGGACGGCGTTGATTTTTGGTGGATCGACTGGCAACAAGGGTCGACGTCGAAGATGGAAGGGCTCGATCCGCTCTGGATGCTCAACCACTACCACGCGGTCGACATCGCCCGCGACGGCAATCGCCCGCTCATCTTCTCTCGTTATGCCGGACCGGGGAGCCACCGTTACCCGATCGGCTTCTCGGGGGATACACTCATCTCATGGGCGTCGCTCGCGTTCCAACCGTATTTCACGGCGACGGCGGCCAACATCGGATATGGGTGGTGGAGTCATGACATCGGAGGTCACTACCGCGGTGCGAAAGACGACGAGCTCGCTGCCCGCTGGGTCGCCTTCGGCGTGTTCAGCCCGATCATGCGTCTTCACTCGACGTTTAGCATCTTCAACGGCAAAGAGCCTTGGCGGTTCGGCTTAGAGGCCGAACGTTCGATGAAATCGTTCTTGCGCCTGCGTCATCAGCTCCTCCCGTATTTATATACGATGAACTGGCGCAATCATATAGAGGCGACCCCGCTCATCTTGCCGATGTATTACGATCATCCTGACGAGGAGGCAGCCTATGATGTGCCGAACGAGTACTACTTCGGCAGCGAGTTGATCGTCTCGCCGATCGTCGAACCGATGAACGAACGCCTTCACGTCGCCGCGACGAACGTTTGGTTGCCGCGCGGCGACTGGTTCGACTTCTTCACGGGGCATCGTTATGGCGGCGACAAGTCGTTGCGGGTGTTCCGCGGTCTCGATGAACAGGCCGTGTTCGCGAAAGCCGGGGCCATCATCCCGATGGCGAGGCACCACTCGGGACGTAACGACACGGACAATCCAGAAGCGCTCGAAGTCGTCATCTTCCCGGGCGCCTCGAACACGTTCACATTGTATGAAGATAACGGGACGGACCGGGCGTATGAGACCGGGGCTTTCGCAGAGACGACGTTCACCCTCGATTGGGAGGCAAGAAGCCTTCACATCGAGGTGTCGGGTGACCGAACGGTGCTGCCGTCACAGCGCGACATCACGTTACTCGTTCGTGGGGTGACCGGGAACGGTGAATACAAGCAAGAGACACAGACGCTCCGAATCGAACTCGGGACGATCGAGGCGGAAATGACGGTGGAGCTGCCGGTCGAACTGACGACGAACGACCATCGACTCGACCGGCTCTATCGCTTCCTCGACCGCGCTGAAATCTCGTATGACTTGAAAGACCGACTTTACCGGATGGCGACGGCGAAGACGCGACTCGAGGCGTGGTTGTTCGATTTGCACGCGCTGGAGCTCGAGCGAGATCTTCAAGATGCGATCATGGAACTGATGCTAGATTGAAGAGGGGGATTTCCCCTCTTTTTTCTTGTCAGAAAACCGTCGGAATTTGAAAGCGTTTACATAAGGGAGGTCCGTTATACTTAAGAGAGAAGAAGCTGATTGAGGAAGTGAGGGATGCACGATGTCACAACGATGGACCATCGACGACTTGAGACAAATCGATGTCTTTCAAAAGTGTGCCAGTCGCGAATTGGAGACACTCCTGCCGCACGTTTACTGCCGCACGTATCGAAAAGGACAGATTCTGTTTATGGAAGGTGACCCACGTGAGCGCGTCTATTTTTTGATGGACGGCTACGTCAAACTCGAACGGTTAAATGAAGCGGCGACTTATCAATATGCAGACTATTTGAAACCGAAGCAACTGTTCCCATACAGCGGCATGTTCACAGAGACATATTATCGGCACTCGGCGGAAGCCCTCACCGACATCTCGGTCATCTACATGCCGACCGACCGTTTCGAACAACTCGTCTCGAGAAACGCGACGATGCTCCTGCATATTGTCGGACAGATGAACCGGATTCTTGACCTGCACGAACGGCGTGTTCAAGAGATCATTACGCCGAGTGCGACCGATCGGGTGTTGAACACGATCCATTACTTGATCGAAGACCTCGGGGAACGCGATGCCGACGGGGTCCGGGTCCGTTGTCCGTTCACGACGGTCGAGCTGTCACGCATCTCAGGGACGTCACGGGAGACGGTCTCGAACATCTTGTCTCGGCTCCGAAAAGAAGACATCCTTCAAGTGGAGGCTCGTCAACTCGTCACCGAACATCCTGAATACTTCGAGCAAGCGAGCCATTGACACCGTTCTAAAAGGACGGTGTTTTTTTGCATGTCCCGTTAAGCGAAGCGTTCGCTATGAAACGATTCATACGATATAATTAGTGAGAATCATCACAAAGAAATGATGTTATGGATTGTTAGAAAGGATGAACGCAGTGAAACGACTGCAAGCTCTCGCTTTAGCCGAAAGACGGCATATCGTCGGGCTCGTCATCGCGGCCGTCATGATCGGCTTGTCGATATTGGCCCAGGCATATTTGATCGTCGATGTCGTCGATCGAGTTTTCTTAAAAAATGAATCATTTGAAAGTGTCCTCCCAGCGCTCGGATGGCTCGTCCTCGCCCTGCTCGTGCGGGCGATGTTCGGTTACGTCTCGGGCCGAATCGGGGCGAGTCTGGCGGAGAAGGCGAAGCGGACGCTAAGGCGCCAGTTGCTCGACCGCTACACGTCGAATCCGATCGAGACCTCGCTGTCTGGTCAGTCCGGGAAAAAAGTGAGCGTCTACATGGATGCGGTCGATGAAGTCGATGCTTATTTCAGTCAATACTGGCCGCAAGTCATCCAAACGTCGATCATCCCGCTCCTCATCCTCATCGTCGTCTTCAGCCAACATTGGATCTCAGGCGTCATCATGATGGTGACGGCACCGTTCATCCCGATTTTCTTCATCATCATCGGGATTGCGACCCAAAAAAAGTCTGAACAACAGATGGAGAAGATGAATCAGTTCTCGGGTAAGTTTTTGGACGTCTTGCAAGGCTTGACGACGCTTAAGCTCTACGGGCGGACCGAACGGGAAGCCGAAGCCATCGAGAAGAGCAGCCTTGATTTTCGGGATGCGACGATGGTCGTCTTGAAGACCGCTTTCTTGTCCGGACTCATGCTCGAGTTTATCTCGATGCTCAGCACCGGCGTCGTCGCGCTTGAAGTCGCGCTTCAGATGGTCGTCTGGCAAAACTTGACGTTTTTCGCAGGGTTCTTGATTCTCGTGTTGGCACCTGAATATTACCTTGCCATTAAAGATTTAGGTGGGGCGTTCCATACCGGTCGCGGCAGCATGGGCGCGGCCGACCGGATTTTCGAGGCGCTCGATGCTCCTGAGGAACGCATCACATGGGGCGACCGTGTATTGTCGAACCGCACCCCGGAGCTCGCCCTCGATGGCGTCTCGTTCCAATATGAAGGCGGGCGCTTTACGCTCCATCCGCTCAGCGGCAACATCCCGGCTCGCTCCCACGTCGCGTTGGTCGGAGCGAGCGGGTCAGGGAAGACGACCGTCTTGAACGTCTTGTCCGGACTCGTCAATCCGGACGCCGGGCGAGTTCTTGTGGACGGCCAGCCGCTCCAGACGTACACGGATACGTCTTGGTACGGAACGGTCGGATACATCTCACAAAACCCTTACTTGTTCGCCGGGACGCTCGCTGACAACATCGCGCTCGGCGAAACGGCCGACGAGGCGGCCATTCTGCGGGCGGCGGAAGCGGCGGGGCTCACCGACGTCATCGATCACTTGCCGGACGGGCTCGATACCGAGCTCGGGGAAGGCGGTTACGGACTCTCAGGCGGCGAACGGCAACGACTCGCTCTCGCCCGCGCCTTCTTGAAGCGGCCGGGCATCATCTTGTTCGATGAACCGACGACAGGGCTCGATTTGATGACCGAACGGATTGTCCGGCGGTCGATTGAGGAATTGTCACGTGACGCGACGCTCGTCACCGTCGCGCACCGCCTGCACACGATCAAGCAGGCTGATGCGATTTGGTTCATGGAAGAAGGCGAACTCGTCGCGCGTGGGACGCATGAACAGATGCTCGATGTGCCGGCCTACGCCGACTTGTTCGCACTGCAGAAAGGAGTGAGCGGATGAGTTCACTTTGGACAATCACCAAATGGATGATGAAAGAGAAGAAGGATATCGTCCTCTCGGTCTTCTTCGGTTACGTGGCCGGGATTGCCGCCGTCGCGTTGTTCGCGGCGAGCGGGTATCTCGTCTCACGGGCCGGGCTCGTGCCGCCGCTCTATGCGCTCATGATCCCGGTCGTCTTGATTAAATTGTTCGGCGTCATCCGGGCAAGCGCGAGGTACCAAGAACGCCTCGCGTCGCACCGGGCGACGTTCACGATTTTGAGCGAACTTCGCGTTCGGTTTTATCGACAGCTCGAACCGCTCGTCCCGAACATCTTTGCGAAGTACCGGAGCGGGGATTTGCTCGCGCGTGTCGTCGGGGACGTCGAAAGTTTACAGAATTACTTTCTGCGCGTGTTCTATCCACCTATCATCTTAGTGCTCGTCTTCTTGAGCACGATCTTTTTCGTCACGTACTTCTCATTGTTCGTCAGCCTTTGGATCTTGTTTGGCGTGTTCGTGACCGGATTTTTGATTCCGGTGTTGTTCGCCGGGATCCGCGCCAAACACGACCAAGAGATTCGGGCGTTGCGCGGTGACTTGTCGAGCGGGATGACGGAGATGATGTACGGTTATCGAGACTTGTTGCTGCATGATCAACTCAGTCGCACGCGAGACGATTTACTCGATCGAAGTGATCGATACGCTGCGGTGCAGCGGCGAGACGTGACGAACCAGTTCTTCAACTCGTCGCTCGTCGTCGGGGCATCTCTCCTCGTCTCGTGGGGAGTGCTCGCCATCGGCGCTTACCTCGTCGTCGGAGGAGATCTCGACGGGCTCTTCCTGGCGATGCTCATCATGATGTCGCTCACGGCGTTCGAGAATGCGACACCGATGGCCGTCTTCCCGGGTCATTTTGCGGACAGCAAACAAGCGGCTGACCGATTGCTCGAGGTCGTCGCCCCGAGCGAGGCGATCGAGGCGGCAGAGGCCGCACGACATCCGATCTCGCTTCTGGCGGCGCCAGCGCTCAAAGTCGAGGGCGTGAGCTATCGCTACCCGGACACGTTCCGTGACGTTCTCGTCGACGTCGACGCCACGTTCGCGAGCGGAACGAAAACGGCAATCGTCGGACCGAGCGGGTCGGGGAAATCGACGCTCTTACAGTTGCTCCTCGCTTTTATTCGCCCCGATGAAGGAAACGTCCTCATCGACGAGTCGCGCCTAGACGATGTCACCCAGGCGTCGGTTTGGGAGCACGCGAGCGTCGTCCTGCAAGAGAATCACTTCTTCTTCGGGACGGTGCGCGACAATTTGGCGCTGGCCGGTGAACATGCGGACGACGCGATGACGGCAGCGCTCAGAAGCGTCCGGCTCGACTTCTCGCTCGATGAGCCGGTGCTTGAAAAAGGGGCCAACTTGTCGGGCGGAGAACGTCAACGACTCGCCATCGCCCGGGCGCTGCTCAAAAACGGCTCGCTCTGGCTTCTCGACGAGGCGACCTCGGCGCTCGATGCGCGGACCGAGGCGGATGTGTACGCCGCGATGTTCGACACGGCACAGGCGTCGACGCTCATCATGGTCAGTCACCGTCTGAACGGCCTCGAGGCGTTCGATCAAATCATCGTCATGGAAGCTGGCCGTGTCATCGAGGTCGGTTCGTACGAGGACTTGATGCGAAGCCGTGGCACGTTCTATGCCTTGAAGCAAATCGAGCAAGATGTGTTCGCCTAAATGAAAAACGAGCGGCTCCGTCGGAGAGCCGCTCGTTTTTTTTATGGCAAATCTGGGTGCAACAAATGGGGGTTGTCGCATTGCTTTCAAAAAGAGTGTCGTGGAGGGGAATCCACGTGACGCATGCGTTTGGGGAACGAGCGCGTCAAGCTTTTGGGAGCTACACGTTGAGTATAAATGATAACGATTATCATTGTCAATTGAAAATCGAAAGAAAAACTGCGGCCGGTACGGGCCGCAGTCACACGAATTGAATTAGCTAGATGGTACGCCTTTACTTAATGTAAAGCGGAGCAGGCTGAACAAGTATCGAATATAGAATAACGAGAAAGCATAAAATACAGCCATGATCGGAGAGGCGATGTTGACGCCTGGAATGTTCATGAGAAACTCTAAGACGAGAATCGATAGCAAGAAGATATATAGTGTCGCATCGAGATAGAGCGGCATTAACTTTCCGCGCTGGTGCCAAAACGTTCGCACGAGCGGGGCGACGATCATCCCGATGATGCGTTCAGCGAAACCGATGCTCAAGACGGCGATCATGAAAGCAGCGACCGTTTCAAATCCGATGAGACGCGGGAAGGCGAGCATTGAAAGGAGGAGAAGCGGTCCGATGAAAATCGTCATCGAGATCGAGGTGCGTAAAAAGATGAATAAGTTCCGTTTTAATGTATCGACTCCCCCAAAGAGCGATTGGCGGAACGTCTTACCACGTTGATAGTCGAGGACGAACGATCCCACGAACATCAATCCGAATAATGATAACAATACTGCCATGAAATGTGTTTCCCCTTTTTCTAGTCAAATCAATGATTACAAAAGTCTTACGAACCAAAGTCTAGCCTAGTGTACCGATTCGACCAGAGAAAGTAAAGCAGGAAAACTGACAAACGTGTTAAACCTTTACGAACGTTCATTGGCTTTATGAAGCCAATATGAAGCGATTGCGTCCTGATTCTTTTGCGTGGTATAACGCTTCATCCGCATGTTTCAACACACTGTCGACCTCGATATCGTTCGAATGGCAAGCACCAAGCGAGACGGTGATGTGAAGTGTGCCGGCACTCGTCTCGAACGGGAACGTCGAGACTTTTTCTCGTATAGATTCGGCGAGGCGGGACACCTCGTCTTTTTGAGCGTTCGGCATGATGATTAAAAATTCTTCCCCACCGAAGCGGCCGACGAGGTGGTCTTCGCGACTCTCGGCAACAAGAAGCATCCCGAGCTCGCGTAACACGTCGTCCCCGACATCGTGTCCATACGTATCATTGACGCGCTTGAAATGGTCGATATCGACGAGAATGAGCGCATATTCTTCCGCCTCGACCGTCAAGTTCGCCATCGCTTCGTTCAAGAGCCGGCGGTTGGCGATCCCGGTCAACGCATCGGTGCGGGCGAGCTGTTGCTGATGCTGGACGTTCTCGAAGTGGCGGCGCAACTCATGGAGCAGACGGTATGCGGCGCACGCCCCGACGTACGCCATCACGATGTAGACGAGCAGGATCGGATAAAACAGTTCGAGCGGCAGTGCGTAGTAAAGCGCCGATCCAAATACGGCGACGCTGATCGTTGTAAAGATGAGCAACGTGTTCCGGGTGTTATCGAGCTTGAAGCGCAACAGGCTCGTCGGAAGGACGAGCGCGACCATCGTCAACACCGCCAAGTAAAAACCGACGAACTCGCCGTCGGTGATCATGAAAAAGCGTCCGATCAAAAATAAGCTCCCGGCGACCACCCCGCTGACCCAGCCGCCGAACAAGACGGCGAGCGAGATTGGGATTGCCCGCAAATCGATGAGCACACCTTCGAGATGAAGGGCGTTCGCGAGCAATATCAAGGCGACGAGCCCGCTTTGAACACCAAGCAGCACCCGGCTTTTAAGCGGGGACTTCGGAGTCAGGCGGGGCCGGTTGCGATACGGCAGAAAGGAGATGGTGAACAGCGTGAAGAGGATACATAAGTCGATGAAGAATGAATTGATGATGGTGAGCATGAACATAGTCCCCCTGCATGAAATGGAAATGATTACTTTATTTTATCATAGGCAGATGGAGCTGGCTTCGTTCGATTGGGACGAACCTGCTCACCACTCACGCCACTCTTCGGTTATGTCCTCTTCCGTCTCATACCCGACGAGCGCTGCTCCGGCCACGATAAACTCGTACAGCTCTTCTCGCTCTAACGTCTCGATGAAATAGTCGTGCTCCTCGTCCAATTCGTTCAAGCGCAAAACGAGGTCGCGAACAGCGGCCAATACCGAGTCCTCTGAACCGTCCGAACGCGTCAATACGGTTATATAGCGTTTAAGGGCGGCATCGACGGCAAGGATCGCGGACAACGTATAGACGTCATCCCCTTCATTCAATCGGTCTTCCCAAACGAGCGTCGGGCGATTCGCCCATAATGTGTCTACGTTCATATTGCCGCCTCCTTTGAAATGTTAAATCGAGCTTCCCCTCTATCATATCAAAAATGTTTGGTATGATAGATAAAAAAGGGGGACTGTCCGTGCGTTATTGGGATCACTTTAAACGAGCGTTCATTCCGATCGCGCTCATTTTGATCGGGCTAGCAATCTTTTATACTTTATCGGCACGCGGCAACCTGGCGTTGACCGTACTTGGCGCCGGGATTGTCGGTGTGATTTTATTTTTAGTGATGCGGCATATGAACCGAGTCGAAGACTGAAGGCGAGAACACGTTCGTGGTTCTCGTTTTTTGTTGTCGCTCCATTTTTTTGGGTACACTACATAGTAAGGAGGGATTCAACATGGCAAAAGCTACGTTCGCGGGAGGCTGTTTTTGGTGCATGGTCAAACCGTTTCATAAATACGAAGGGGTCGAACACGTCATCTCGGGTTACACCGGGGGACATGTCGATAATCCGACGTATCAGCAAGTCTGTTCTGAGACGACGGGTCATTTAGAGGCCATCGAGGTCACATACGACCCCGATATCATTTCGTACGAGGAACTGTTAGACATCTATTGGCGTCAAATCGACCCGACAGACGGTGGTGGACAATTCAATGACCGCGGTGAATCCTACCGCCCGGCCATCTTCTACCATTCAGAAGAACAACGGGACGCGGCCGAACGTTCCAAACAAGGTGTCGAGGACTCGGGTCGGTTCGACCGCCCGATCGAGGTCGAGATCCGTCCGGCGAAGACGTTTTGGGAGGCGGAAGACTATCATCAAGACTATTACAAGAAGAACCCGTTCCGCTATGAGATGTATCGGGTCGGCTCGGGTCGCGCCAAGTTCGTCAAAGAAGCATGGAGCGACAAGAAACAACAGAAAGAGTTGAAAGAACGGCTCACGCCGATGCAGTATAAAGTGACGCAGGAGAACGGGACCGAACCGCCGTTTCAAAATGAATATTGGGACGAAGAACGGGAAGGATTGTACGTCGACATCATCGACGGGACACCGCTCTTCACGTCACGCGACAAATTTCAGTCCAATTGCGGTTGGCCAAGCTTCGCCCGACCGATCGAAGAAAAACGTCTCGATATGAATATGGACACGTCGCACCATATGGTCCGTACGGAAGTCCGCTCGAAGCGGGGCGATAGCCATCTCGGGCATCTGTTCGATGATGGTCCGAAAGAGCTCGGCGGTTTACGCTATTGCATCAATTCGGCCGCCTTGCGCTTCATTCCGAAAGAAGAGCTCGAGTCAGCCGGTTACGGGGAGTACAAGCACTTATTTGATGCGTGAAGGGGAGAATTCGATGTTCACTTCGGTCAAACAACAAATTCGCCGGGAAACGATCGCGACCGTCCTCGACTATTACGACACGTCGGTCCGTCATCTGTCTGAGGAGGCGCGGCGGGAAAAGTACGAGAAGATGAGCGCGAGCCCGTTCTCATTTTTCCGGGGCAGCTCACACTTGTTTTACTACGATTTCGCGAAAGTGCCGCTCGCGTTCGACACGGGCGAAAAACATCCGACGTTCATTCAAGGTGACCTTCATTTCGAGAACTTCGGCGTGTTCGAGGACGGCGCCGGCACGATCATTTACGACGTGAACGATTTCGACGAGGCGTATATCGGCTCTTATTTGTTCGATGTGCTGCGGATGGCAATCTCGGTCGACTTGTTCGCCGCCGAGTCGGGGTTCGACGCCACGAAGGCAATCGAGACGTACGCCGAAGCGTATGCGCGCGCCATCGCCCGTTACGCGAAAGGGGAAGACGAGGACGTTCAGTTCACGAAAGCGAACACGTCGAAAGCGATCAGGAAAGTGATCAAGAAAGCTGAGCAGAAGAAAGACGCGTTCATGGCGGAACGGACCGAGGTGCGCGACGAAGAACGTTACTTCGCGACGAGTGAGGACCTGATCCCTGTCAGTCCAAGCATGAGCGAGAAAATAAAGAGTGCCTGGCCAGACTATTTATCCTCATTATCGGAGACACACCGTCACCATGCGGATCACTATGAAGTGAAAGATATCGCCATCAAGCTCGAGAGCGGGACGGCCTCGATTGGCCTCGAACGTTATTACATCTTGATTGAAGGGGCGGACGCGGAGCATGATGAAGACGTCATTCTCGAGATGAAACAAGCCCAGTCGGCCGTACCGTCGCTCTTCTTACCGACGCACCCGCTGTTCGAGGACGGGCTTTCACATCAAGGGGCACGGGTGACCGCGGCGCAACGGGCGATGGTGCATAGCCGCGACCCGTACCTCGGCTACTTGACGATCGATGGCAACGCCTATTACGTACGGCAACGTTCTCCGTACAAGCGGAAAGTAAAAGCGAAACACATTAAAAATGAAGACTCGTTGATCGAGACGTTGAAAGTTCAAGCGGAAATCACGGCCAAAATGCATGCGCGGGCCGACGCTGACGCCAACGTCCTCGACTATGAGGCGAGTGAACACATCGCCGCGGCGATTGGGGACGCGCGGGCGCTCTTCGTTCGCCAACTCTCACGGTGGGCTAAGTTTTATGCGACACAAGTACGGTTCGATCATGAGGCGTTCCAATCTTGGTTGGACGAACGCGAGAAACAAACGTGACGCTTGCGAGGGGTGACGACTTCCTGCACAATGATGGGGTAAAGGATGTGGACGAATGATCACAGAACAACAACTCATCGCCCAGATGAAACACGTGATGACGCAAATCGAACAGTCGAGCGGAGAAACGCAGAAACGACACGTCGCCAAGTTGATGGGCTACTGCGAACTGTTGCTCGCGGACCCGGTATCGAGCCCTTCCGTTCAACCGACCGCCCCCGTGACGGTGGCACCTGCAACGGAAAAACCGCCGCTAGATCGACAAATGGCGGCTTTCCTCGGCATTCCGCTCGAAGAAGACGATCAACCGAAAACCGATTCGTTGCTCGATTTTTAAGCCGCGCCTGATGGCGTGGCTTTTTTGAGTCGTCTGCATTGACTTATATACCGTAGGGGGTATAATAAGGTTAATAAAACTTACGCATAACGGAGGCGGACACATGCTTGATTTCTTATTTGTGGCGGTAGTGATTGGTTTGATTTATTTCTGGTGGACGAAACGAAATAGTGTGAAGACGGTCTCGACGGATGAGTTGAAACGGAAAATTGCCGAGGAGCGCAACATTCAACTGCTTGACGTCCGAGAGCCTCAAGAATACCGTGGCGGGCATATTAAACAAGCGAAAAACGTTCCATTATCAGGATTCGGGAATGCGAGCGCCCAATATCCAAAAGATAAAGATCGCCCTGTGTATGTGATCTGTCAAAGCGGCATGCGCAGCCAGCGAGCTGCCGCTATGCTCCAAAAAGCAGGCTACACGGACGTTTACTCTGTAAAAGGCGGCATGAGTTTCTGGCGCGGATAAAACAATCATCATTCGGCTGACCAATTCAGGTCAGCCGAATTTTTTTGAAGGACGTTTCTACTTTAGCTTTTATGGGGATTCTGCTACGGTAGGAACATAGGAAAGAGAGAGGGGTACACGACATGGCAGTCATTTTATTTGATATTGACGGGACGCTCGTCGACACGACGGTCCCGATGACGAAAGCGATTCACAAGGCGCTAGAGCAACTCCCGCACTTACCGAAACCGAGTGAGGACGCTGTCCGGTCAGGATACGGTTTGGCAGGTAACGCGTTTTGGGAACACGTCATCCCGGAAGCGACGCTCGAGGAGATTCGACAAATCCGCAAATTGCGCCATGAGACGCTTGAACAAGCGATGGCAGGCCAAGACGTCTTGTTCGACGGGATTTATGAGATGCTCGAGACACTTCATACGAACGGTCATACGTTGACGACGGCGAGCAACTGTGGCGTCCACTATTTGAATTTGATTCTCGACTCGCAAGGGATCCGACGCTTCATGACCGCGCCGGAATGTTTGGAATCGGTGAGTGGGGAAAAGAAAGCCGATATTTTGACGGCGCACCGACTTCGTCACGGCGACACGGACTACGTCATGGTCGGTGATCGCAAGTCCGACGTCGAGGCGGCACGGGCTCACGACTTCCCGGTCGTCTTGACCGGATTCGGTTTCGGCAATGACGAGGAATGGGCGCTCGCGGATCATGTGATCGCCACCCCGGCCGATCTGATTGAATGGGTCGAACAGTGAAAAATGACCGGTTGAACGCATGTTCAACCGGTCATTTTTATAGTCCGAGCGAGATATACTTCACTTCTAAAAACTCTTCGATGCCATGATGGCCGCCTTCGCGTCCAAGGCCACTTTCTTTCCATCCACCGAACGGGGCTTGCGGGGTCGAAGGGAGTCCGTCGTTGACGCCGACGATGCCGTATTCGAGTGCTTCGGCCAAATAGAGCGCCTCGTTGATGTCTTGGGTGAACACGTAGGCGGCGAGACCGAACGGCGTCGCGTTCGCTCGTTCGATGACTTCTTCAAGTGTTTCAAACGAGGCGATCGGTGCGACCGGACCGAACGTTTCCTCGTTCATGCACAGCATGTCCTCGTTCGCATAGCGGACGACAGCCGGACGAACGAACAATCCGTCAAGTTGCTCGCCGCCGGTGATCTCTCCCCCTCGGATTTGAGCGTCCTCGAGATGTTTCATAACTTTATCGACGGCGGCATCGTCGATGAGCGGGCCGATGTCGACGCCGTCATCAAGTCCGTTGCCGACTTGGAGCGTCTCGACGGCTTCAATGAACTTCTCGGAAAACTCGTCAACGATGGAGCGTTCAACGTAGATGCGGTTCGCACAGACGCACGTCTGTCCGCCGTTACGGAATTTCGTCGCAATCGCTTGCGGGACGGCCTTCTCCAAATCGGCTTTGGCGGTGACGATGAGCGGGGCGTGGCCACCGAGCTCGAGTGATATTTTTTTCATCGTGTCGGCGGCGCCGCGCATGAGCGTTTTCCCGACCTCTGTCGATCCGGTGAACGTCAATTTTCGGACGCGTGGGTCATGTTGCCACACTTTGACGATGTCCGAGGCGGTACCGGTGACGAGGTTGATGACGCCAGGGGGGAAGCCCGCTTTTTCCGCCAACTTCACGAGTTCGATCGCCGTGAGCGGAGTGGCCGATGCCGGTTTGATGATGACGGTGCAACCGGCGGCGAGCGCGGGGGCGACTTTCCGGGTGATCATCGCGGCCGGGAAGTTCCATGGCGTGATCGCCGCGACGACGCCGACCGGTTGTTTGATGGCGAAGATGCGCTTGTTGGTCGCCGAAGCGGGAATCGTCTCCCCGTACACACGGCGGCCTTCAGCGGCGTACCATTCGATGAACCCGTTGGCATAGCGAACCTCCCCGACAGCTTCCTTCAATGGCTTTCCTTGCTCCTCGACCATCGTCCGGGCGATCGCGTCCGTCTCTTCGGCAATCAAGCGGTGCCATTCAAGCAATAAGGCGCCCCGGTCTTCGGCTGTGCGTTGTTGCCATTCCGTCAGCGCGGCGTGAGCCGCGTCGACCGCAAGCCGGGCCTCGTCCTCGTCACTTTTCGTCACCGTGGCCATAATGTTGCCGGTCGCCGGATTCCGTACTTCAATCGTCTCATCCGTCTCGATCCATTCACCGTTGATGAAGTTGTTTTCAGCTCGCATCGTTTTCTCCCCTTTCGTCTAGGTGCACATTTAAGAAAGTACCCGATTTCAAAAAACATACACAATTTTACAATGGCTCATACAAAAAAACCGTCACTCGAAAGAGTGACGGGACGGTCAGACGCGGAAATCTTGCCGGGCCAAGTGGCGGATTTTGCGGCCGAGGCGTCTTGCGTTGAAGTAGGCGAGGACAGCGACGACCCCACCTGACCAGAACAGCCACTCATCTGGACGGACATAGCCGAACAGTCCGACGAGCAAGCCGAGGATGATGACGCCCGAGTTGAACGTCTGGCGATGGAGCAGTTCTTTTGATTCGAGTTGGCGCTGGAACATCGCTTGTTCGGACAGGCGCTTACGCGTCGGTTCTTTCAAATAGTTGTCGAGCAGTGGCGGGACGTTTAATAACTTTTTGCCGTAATTGAGCGCCGTCATGACGTAGCGGTTTTGAATCGTCGTCCCGTCCGCTTCGAGCCATTGGATGACGATCGGCTTCCCGAGCGTGAACAAATCGATTTTCGAGTCCAAAATTTGCAGGATGCCGAGCAGTGTCGAGGCGGCCCGGCCGAAGAACGCGAACTCGGCCGGAAGTTGAATCGGCTCATTTTTGACGAGAAGCTGGATATCTTGCAACACTTTCTCGATCAACTTCGTATCGACCGTTTCAATGTCGGTCTCTAAGTAAAAAGTAACGGCCTTTTCGAGCGCTTGCCGGATGTTATGCTTGTTCGCTGTCGGCAAGAGGAAGCGTAAATCCTCGAGCCCATCGACGACGCCGTCGTAGTCGAGTGAGATGAACGCTTGCAAAATCTTCCGGATCGTCGCCATGTCTTGCGGTGTCGTCGATCCGACCATGCCGAAGTCGAGCAAGATGATCGTCCCGTCGGCGCGGATTTGAACGTTTCCGGGATGCGGGTCGGCGTGGAACTTTCCGCCGAACAGAAGTTGTTCGGCCGCCATCGTAAACAGTCGTTCGGCCAAGGCCGAGCGGTCGATATTGTTTTCTTTTAAGAAGGCGAGGTCGGTGATTCGGCGCGCGTCGACCCAATCCATCGTGAGGACGCGGTTCGTACATAAGTGATCGTAGTAATCCGGGATGTAGACATTCGTGTTGTCAGCGTACTTCGCCTTGAAATAATGGGCGTTTTTCAATTCGGTCTGAAAATTTAATTCATCCCCGATGACAAAAATCATTTGGCGATATAAGCTATCTAAGTCGGTCGATTTTGCGAGAGCGGTCCGCTTGAGCATTGTCGTGACGATGCGCATCGCTTTAAAGTCGGTTCGAATGATTTTTTCGATGTCCGGACGCTGGATTTTCAACGCGACCCGCTTGCCGTTTTCGAGTAACGTCGCGCCGTACACTTCGCCGATCGAGGCGGAGGCGACGGCATCGATATCGACGTCTTTGACGACTTGCGTATAGGGGACGCCCCAGTCGGCCTCGAGAATGGCCCGTGACTTATCCCAACCGGACGTCGGGACGCGGTCGACGAGTTCGGACAATTCGTTGAGCACGGACGGTGGTAACAAGTCGGCCCGAATCGACAAAAATTGACCGAGTTTGATGAGAAGACCTTCCAAGCGAAGGGCGTTCCGTTTGTACTCGCGGGCGAGCTGAAGCATGAGTGCCTCATACTCTTCTTGGGAGGCGAGACCTTGCTGCTGTTTGCGCGAGAAGGCGTAAATTTTGATGATGAATCGGGCGAACATTGTGACGATAATCCATATGCGGAACAAAGCGATTCGTTTCATAAAAGTACCGACATCCTTTACAAGCAGTCGCTCGACTGATCTGATTTTTTGTATCTTTACTGTACCATACAATGCTTAGGAGAAAGGGCCAGGGATGTTCATGGAATGGGAATTACTCAACGTCGTCGGGACGGTTGCGTTCGCGGCGAGTGGTGCCATCATCGCGATGGACGAAAAGTACGATATTTTTGGGGTATGGCTGCTCGCCTTCACGACAGCGTTCGGCGGCGGTGCGATCCGAAACGTTTTGCTCGGCAACCCCGTCAGTTTAATTTGGCAACAAAATGACTTATTCATCCTTTGTTTTCTCGTCGCCCTGCTCATCTTCCTGCTGCCGAGCGTCGTCTTGCCGCACTGGGAACGATGGGGGGTCATCGTCGATGCGATTGGACTCGTCGCCTTCGCTTTCCAAGGGGCGCAAGTCGCCATCAAGCTCGACTTGCCGCTCTCAGCGGCGATTGCGGCCGCGGTTCTCACGGGAGTAGGGGGCGGGGTCGTCCGTGATTTGCTCGCGGGAAGAAAGCCGCTCGTTCTTCAATCGGAAGTGTATGCGATCTGGGCGATCATCATTGCCGTCGTCACATACTACTTCCAGCTGGAAGGCGGACTGCCGGTTTATGCGTTGCTCATTGTCGTCGCGACGCTTCGAGTGATATCCTACTATCGACAGTGGAATTTACCAGCACGTAAAGTAAGATAAGGGGGAACGGTTATGAAATTGTTATTGATCATCGGCGCGGCCTTGATGGCACTTGGCGTCGCCTTAGGGGCGTTTGGCGCCCATGCGTTGAAAGAGAAGGTCACACCGAACATGCTCGCGAACTGGCAGACAGGTGTGTTGTATCACATGATTCACGCCATCGGGATCATCGCATTAGCAAGCATCTTGATGAGAGTGAGCATCAGCCAGTTCAACACGGCGGGTTGGCTCATGTTGGCCGGAATCGTCTTTTTCTCGGGCAGCTTGTATGTCATGGCACTCACTGGCATCACGAAGCTAGGCGCCATCACACCGATCGGCGGTGTGTTGTTCATCGCGGCGTGGGTGTTCGTCATCATCGGCGCGCTCAAATTGTAACGAAATGTCCATACAGGGTTAACAATTCGTCTGTATCATCAGACGTGTGAGACCCCTCGTGTTCACACCACAACGAACCACTCGGCCAGTCGTCGTCTTTGTGTATAACAAAGACAGCGACTGGCCCTTTTTTACGTTTACTGGAAATGGTGAAATGTAGGAAAAATGCATAAATACTTTTTGAACATAAGGTAAATGTTTTTCTATTTCCAACTACTATTACAGAAACATTTCGAAAATAAGAAATGAGAAAAACAGTTGAAATAAAGCGAAAGTGGGCATACCAACGGCATACCCACTTTGTTATCGTAACAAAAGTGAAATATAACTTTAACAGGAAAACATTCGACTCTTCGATATAATTAGTCGTGTTGAAACTGAAAAATTAATCGTTTTTGTTACATAGCAAAACGACCTTCATATTCGTACGTCATAAAATAGCCGTCAAAATAGAAAGGATGTCCGCATTGATCAACTGGAAACGCACCGTCTCGACACTGACACTCAGCGCCTTGCTCCTCGGATCACACTCGGTGGCCGATGCCTCGACAATCAAAGAGAAACAAGAGCAGCAGAAAAAAGTTCAAGACCAACGCAAAAACGTAAAAGATAACCAAGCGAACACATCGTCAAAAATCCAAGAGAACAATCAAGAAATCTCGAAGGTACAAGAAGAAGTCAACAAAATGGACGCCCAGCTCCAAGATATCATCTATGATGTCGCCGCGAAGCGCCAAGAAATCAAGCGTACGGAGATGAAAATCGAAGACCTTGAGGCGGACATTAAAGCTTATCAAAAGAAAATGGAAGCTCAAGAAGCGATGATGCGCGAGCGGATGGCCACGATGCAAATCAACGGTGGCGGCTCGATCAACTGGGCAGAATTTATTTTCGGTTCGAAAAACTTCTCTGACTTGATCACACGCATGATCACGGCCGGAACGATTCAACGCAGCGACCAAGAGTTGTTCAACGACTACGAGGCGACACGTCAATCTCTTCAAGAGGCACAGGCCGCATTGAAAGAGCAACGGGCCTCACTTTTAGAACAGCAGAAAGCGCTCGAAGCGCGTCAAGCTGACCTCGAGAAGAAGATGAAAGAGCGCGAGGCGCGTATTAAAGAACTTGAAGAGAAAAACATCGAGTTCGAGACGCAAATCTTCGACCTTCAAGAAATCGAAGCGACATTGATCGCACAAGAAGAAGCGATTGCAGCAGAAATCGAAGCGCAGCGCCGTGAAGAAGAAGAAGCACGCCGTCGTGCCGAAGAAGCAGCCCGTCAAGAAGCGGCTCGTAAGGCAGAAGAAGCACGTCTTGCTGAAGAAGCGAAAGCTGAAGCAGCCCGTCAAGAAGCAGCCCGTCAAGAAGCGGCACGTCAGGAAGCCGCGCGAGCAGAAGCAGCCCGTCAAGCTGCAGCTCAGCAAAAGCAGAACAGTAATAATAGTACCCAGTCGTCAGCATCTTCAAACCAAACGACACAAAATTCGACGCCGGCACCAAAACCGGCTGCGCCAGCACCGAAGCCAGCTGCACCAGCTCCAAAACCAGCAGCTCCGGCACCGAAACCAGCGCCAAGCACGCCGACTGCGTCGACGCCAGCTCCATCTGGTGCGATGTTCATCCAGCCTGCAGCGGGACGTTTCTCTCAAGGATGGGGACCGGCAAGCGGTCAATTCGGCTACACGTTCCATAACGGAGTCGATATCGCTGGACCAGTTGGCACGCCAATCCGCGCGTCAGCGACAGGAACGGTTATCCGCGCAGGATGGGGTGGGGCTTACGGAAACCACGTCATGATCGCGCACGTCATCAACGGTCAAGTGTGGACGACGGTTTACGCCCACTTGAACTCGGTGTCAGTCAGCGCCGGACAGCGTGTGACGCAAGGTTCGAACATCGGGACACTTGGAAACACAGGGAACTCGTCAGGCCCGCACCTCCACTTTGAGATTCACAGAGGCAGCTACTCGTACTCGTCATCGAGCGCGGGGAACACGGTCAACCCACGTCAGTTCTTCTAATTCAATCACACGAGCATCTGTCGATCGCGATAGGTGCTCGTTTTCATGACAAAAATCGCTCCTACCGCGTAAAGGTAGGAGCGATTTTTAGTTCGCCTGTTCGATGTCATCGGCTTGGTCATCCGATTTCCGGAAGCGTTCCCGGATGAAGTAGACGATCGTCAATCCGACTAACCACGGAATCCCGAACTTGAGCAAAATATCGAAGTCAGTGAACCATGTCGTGATCATCAAGCTAAGGAGCAAGACGGCCCCGAGGAGCGGCAAGACCGGGTACCCGATCATGCGGACCGGGAGCTTGCGTCCTGTCCATTTCTTACGGAAGAACAAGTGAGAGACGAACACCATGAACCATGTGAAGATGGCGCCGAACATCGAGATGCCCATGAGGAACGGGTACGACGTCTCCATGAAGATCTGCAGGAGTGCCGCGAGGACGATCCCGCCCGTCGAGACGAAGAGTGCGTACGTCGGGATCCCGTTCTGGCTAACTTTTTTAAATACACGCGGTGCGTCACCCGCCTCGGCGAGTGAGTACATCATCCGTGTCGAGGCATACAACTGCGCATTCATCGCCGAAAGGGCGGCGATCAAGATGACGAAGTTCAAAATACCGGCCGCGCCAGGCACGTCGAACTGTTGCATGACGAGGACGAACGGGCTTTGGTCGATCCCCGCCTGCTGCCATGGGATGAGCATGAGCATGATCGCGATCGTGACGAGATAAAAGAACGTCAAACGGAACACGGTCGCCCGTAACGCTTTCGGGACGGCGCGGTCCGGATCTTTCGCTTCGCCTGCGGTGACGGCGACGAGCTCTGTGCCGAGGAAGCTGAAGAGCGAGATGAAGATCGTCACCCACATGCCGTAAAAGCCGAAGGCGAAGAAGCCTTCGTTCCCTGTCGTGATTGACTCGATCGAGGAACCAGGTTGGCCGAACAGCGCGGCCGAACCGAGAATGATGAACAAGAAAATGGCGCTTACTTTGATAAATGACAACCAGTACTCGGTCGTGCCGAACGTGTGGACGTGTCGGGCGTTAATATAGATGAGCAGTCCGCCGAACAAGGCGACCCAGACGAACCCGTTCACATCCGGGAACCAGTAGCGCATATAGATGGCGATCGCACTCACCTCGACCCCGATGGCGAGGACGTTGGCGACCCAGTAAGAATAACGGACTAAGAAGCCGGCAAGCGGATGCACATAACGTTCGGCGATCGTGCCGAACGAACCTGAAGTCGGATGGGCCACGGTCATCTCGGCGAGACAGCCCATGAGTAAGAGGACGATGAACGCTCCGACAGCGTAGCTGACGAGCACGCTCGGTCCCGCCGTCTGGATGGCGAGACCGCTTCCGAGAAAGAGGCCCGTCCCGATGGCGCTCCCGAGCGAAATCATCGTGAGTTGCCGGGTCGACAGCTCACGTTTTAGTTTGCTTGTTTCCAATGTCAATTCTCCTTTAGTTGAGTGAAGTGTTGTTGGGGACGACTATAGCAGACGAAAAAAACGGGTGTCAACTTGTCGAGCTGCGAAAAACGTCGGCTTTTTTGCGTCACCTATAGAAGCAAAGTTTTTTTGCACGCTTTTGTTTGACACGGACAATCGCGCCCTGTATAGTACGAGTTAACTTAACTGAAACGAATAAAGGCGTCGACGAAGAGAAGTAACGACTAGACCCGCATGACAGAGAGCTGATGGTTGGTGTGAATCAGTATGCGGGACGTCGCGAATGGACTTCCGAGCTCTAAACCGAAACTTTTAGTAGGCTTTAGCGGGTCACCCACCGTTATCATGGGGAAGCGGATGTTTGTCCGTGAAGTGGGTTCAATCTGAACCAACGAAGGTGGCACCACGGGGTTACTCGTCCTTCTCATAGCGCAAGCTATGGGCAGGCGGGTAACCCCTTTTTCGTTTCAACGCATATGTAAATCAATGATTGAGAAGAGTAACGTGTGTGAACGTCTCGTCAAGAGAGCCGGGGGTGGTGGGATCCTGGCCGAGACTGACACGTGAATGGGCTCATGAGAGCATGGCTGAAAGAAAGTAGGTCATGACGGCTTCCCCCGTTATCGGGATACGATGTGATAGCATCGGAAAAAGCGGGATTGATGAATCAATCCAACGAGAGGTGGCATCGCGGTCCATACCGTCCTCCATACGACGTTTGTCGTATGGAGTTTTTTTGTACCGGAAATTAGAGGAGGAACATATATGTTAACACGACTACTGACGAATCGATTGACGGCAGCGGAAATGAAACGAGCGGCGGCAGAGTTATTCGAGGCCGATGGGAACCAAATCAAAGAAGTGCTCCTCACGTTGAAAAAACGCGGAGAGACGGCCGAAGAGATGGCTGGCCTTGCCGATTACATCCGCGAGGCGGCAACGTTCCCCGAGACGACGATCCCGGTCCTCGATGTGTGCGGTACAGGCGGCGACGGGGCCAACACGTTCAACATCAGCTCGACCGTCGCGTTCGTCCTCGCCGGGCTCGGCATCCCGGTCGCGAAGCACGGCAATCGGAGCGTATCGAGTCGCTCAGGCAGTGCCGACGTGCTTGAGGCGTTGAACGTGCCGATCGTCCGGACGGCAGAAGACGTGTTAGCCGACCTGAAACGATCGAACTTGAGTTTCTTGTTCGCCCAACATGTCCACCCGATCATGAAGCACGTCATGCCGGCTCGAAAAGAGCTCGCGACCGCGACAATCTTTAATCAGATCGGCCCGCTCACGAACCCGCTCAAGCCGAGGCGGCAATTGATCGGGGTATATCATCCATCACTCCTTGAGAAGATGGCGGCGGCGATGAGATATCTCGGTGTGGAACGCGGGATGGTCGTCCACGGCGCTGGCGGACTTGATGAGGCAAGTTTGGCCGGAGCGAACGAGGTGCTCTTCTTTGCCGGGGAACAGACGGCAAGGTACAAGGTCGACCCGCGAGACGTCGGGTTGATGCGGGCACCGCTCTCTGCGTTACGAGGCGGGACACCAGAAGAAAATGCACAGACGCTCGTCGCCGTGTTGAACGGTCAGCCCGGCCCGGCCCGTGACGTCGTCTTGTTGAATGCGGCGCTCGCCTTGTGCACGTACGGGACGGTGAAGACGCTCCGCGAGGGGGTCGCCGAGGCGGCGCGCAGCATCGATGAAGGATATGCGGTCCGGGTCTTGACCCAACTACAACAAACGGAGGTCGGAATATGAGCTACTTGACGAAAATCATCGGCACGAAAATCGAAGAGGTCAACGAAATGGAAGACATCGTCGTCACGGCGACAGAACCGATTTCCTTGCAGCGGCTCGTCGCGGATGGGTTCCATGTCATCGCCGAAATCAAACGGGCCTCGCCTTCGAAAGGATTGATTCGAGAACAAGTCGATGTCGCGGAACGGGCCCGTGCGTATGAGCGGGCCGGAGCGACGATGATCTCCGTGCTCACGGACGAGACGTACTTCAAAGGGTCGTTCGAAGACTTGCGCCTCGTCGCCGACGCGGTCGATATCCCGGTGCTGTGCAAAGATTTCATCATCGACGAACGCCAGCTCGATCGGGCGCAAGCGGCCGGGGCGAGAGCGGCACTGTTGATTGTCGCGGCGCTCCACCCGAGCCGTCTCCATGCTTTGAAGCAGTACGCACGGCACATCGGTCTCGACGTCCTCGTCGAGGTGCATGATGAATCGGAACTCCAGACCGCGCTCGAACTCGGCGACGTGTTGATCGGCATCAACAATCGCAACTTGAAGACGTTCGAGGTCACGCTCGATACATCGATTGAATTGATGCAACGCTATCCGGACGTCGCGTTCGTCAGCGAAAGCGGTGTTGAGAACAGTGAGGCGGCCGGCCGGCTCCAAGCGGCCGGGGCGAGAGCGATTCTCGTCGGGGAGGCGCTCATGCGTCAGGACGACCCGACGGCACTGGTCGAGGAGTTGACGACATGTTCGTTAAAATATGCGGATTAAAGACAGAGGAAAGCGTGCAGGCGGCAGTTGACGCGGGAGCCGACGCGATCGGCTTCGTGTTCGCCGACAGTTCACGCCGAATCGATGTGGACACGGCGACACGGTTACGTCAACACATCCCTGGATCGGTACGCGTCGTCGGGGTGTTTCTCGACCCGGCTCTCGAAGAGGTCGAGACGGCGCTCGCATGCGGATTGACCGATATTCAACTGCACCGACGCACGCTGCCGCTCGAAGCGTTCCGACGTTTCGGGTTACCAATCATCGAAGCAAGTCGTGAGACGGAGGCGGATGTCGTGTTGTTGGATGCACCCGTTCCTGGGAGTGGGGAAACGCTCGATTGGAACGTGCTTCATCGCCCTGATAAACCGTTTTGGCTCGCCGGCGGGTTGGACAGTGAGAACGTGACAGAGGCGATTCGCCTCGTGAAACCTGACGGGGTCGACGTCTCAAGCGGCGTCGAGACGAACGGAGAAAAAGATAACGACAAGATTCGCACGTTCATCAAACGTGCCAAGGAGGAGTTTACATGTATAGCCAACCAGTGAACGGGAAGTTTGGGCCGTACGGCGGCAAGTATATACCGGAGACGCTCATGCAAGCGGTCGAGGAGTTAGAAGTGGCGTATGAAGAGGCGAAGCAAGACCCGGCCTTCCACGAACGGTTCGAAGAGCTCTTAAGCGAATATGTCGGTCGCGAGACGCCGCTCTATTATGCGGAAAACATGAGCCGGCGCCTCGGGACGAACGTCTATTTGAAACGGGAAGACTTGAACCATACCGGAGCTCATAAAATCAACAATACGATCGGACAGGCACTCCTCGCAAAACGGATGGGGAAACAGAAAATCGTCGCCGAGACTGGGGCCGGGCAACACGGTGTCGCGACGGCGACGGTGTGTGCTCTTCTTAACTTGGAATGTACAATCTTCATGGGCGAGGTCGACGTCGAACGCCAACAGTTGAACGTGTTTCGGATGGAACTGCTCGGGGCGACGGTCGTGCCGGTCCAATCCGGGAGCCGGACGTTGAAGGATGCGGTGAATGAAGCGCTCCGCTACTGGGTCAAACATGTCGATGATACACATTACGTCATGGGGTCGGTGCTCGGACCGCATCCGTTCCCGGCGATGGTACGCGATTTCCAAAGTGTGATTGGTAAAGAGACGCGACTGCAAGTGCTTGAAAAGACGGGCCGTCTTCCGGACGCGGTCATCGCCTGTGTCGGCGGGGGCAGCAACGCGATGGGCATGTTCTATCCGTTCTTGAACGACGAGTCGGTCGCCCTATACGGCGTTGAAGCGGCGGGGAGCGGCGTTGATACGGACGAACACGCGGCGACGCTCACAAAAGGAGAAGTCGGTGTGTTGCACGGTTCGCTCATGTACGTGTTGCAGGACGCGGCAGGGCAGATCCAAGAAGCGCACTCGATTTCAGCCGGGCTCGATTATCCCGGTGTCGGTCCAGAGCATAGTTTCTTGAAAGACATCGAGCGGGTACGCTATGCGGCCGTCACGGACGACGAAGCGCTCGAGGCCTGTATGTCGCTCAGCCGGAACGAAGGCATCATCCCGGCACTCGAGTCGTCCCATGCGCTCGCCTATGCCGAGACACTCGCTCAGACGATGGCAGAGGATGACATTCTAGTCATCTGCTTATCAGGACGAGGCGACAAAGATGTTCACACGATTCGAGAAAGGGTGACGACATGATGAGATTAGATGAAGCGATTCGACAGCGGAGTGAAGGGGCCGCGTTCGTCCCGTATATCATGGCTGGGGACGGCGGGCTCGACAACTTGATTCCGATGATTGAACGGTTAGAAGCGATGGGGGCGACGGCGATCGAGCTCGGTATCCCGTTCTCCGACCCGGTGGCGGACGGTCCGATCATCGAGGCGGCCGGGATGCGCGCGCTCACGGACGGTGTAACGCTCGCGCGAGTACTCGATTGTTTAATAGAAGGAAGTGGACGTTTTTCCGTCCCGATCGTGCTCATGACATATTTGAATCCGGTGTTTCGCTTCGGGGTGCAGCCGTTCTTCGAGCGGGCCGCCGCGTGCGGCGTGAGCGGGGTCATCATCCCGGATTTGCCGTTCGAGGAGAGTCTTGAGCTGTTTGCCGGTATCGATCGCCGAGGTGTCGCCGTCGTACCGCTCGTCACGCTCACGAGTAGCGAGCAACGGATCGAGACGATCTTACGTCAGGCCGAAGGGTTTGTGTACGCGGTCACGTTGAAAGGGACGACCGGGAAGACGGACGTGTTCCCGGATGAGCTGCTCGGTCATTTGCGGTCGCTCACATCCCGGTCCCCTGTACCGGTGTTAGCCGGGTTCGGGGTACACCGGGCCGACCAAGTGCGGGTGCTCGGGGAAGCGTGCGACGGCGTCGTCGTCGGCAGTTTTATCGTCGAGGCGTTGCACGAAGGACGGGACGCCGAAGTGGAAGCGTTGATCCAATCGGCGAAAACAGTGGACACAAAAAGGTAAGGATCGTGCCTCGGCACGATCCTGGATCAGTCTTCGATTTCGATTGAGCGTGTGGTCGACCCATCGTCCGCTTTCGGAACGGTGAGGTGGAGCACTCCGTCCGTGAGTTTCGCTTTGATTCCGTCTTCTTTCACATTTGGCAAATAGAGCGAACGCTGCATCGAGGTGACACGACGTTCCCGATAAACGTAATCTTTATCTTCTTCTTTCTCTTCACGTTGGTCGACGGATAAGATGAGATAGTCCTTGTCGTAGCGGACGTGAATGTTTTCTTTCTTGATGCCGGGCATCTCGGCCTCGATAATAAACTGTCCGTCTTGATCTTTGACGTCAAGTTTGAACGAGTCGAGGAACGAGGTCGCCCCGTCTTTCGGGTCGAACAATTGGTTCATCCGGTCGAAGACGTCACCGAACAAGTCTTTTCGCAAACGATCGAGTTCATTTTTTCGAAACGGTGTCAAATCAAACATGTGAATCCCTCTTCCAATAAAAAAACGAACATGGCAGAAGTGTTGTCACTTCTACTATGTTCGTTTTTTATATGGTCTAAACCTGATTCACGTGACGAAATGATGAAAAGAAATCGTCATAACTCGACACGTTCGAGCCCGTCCTCCCCGAACTTGCGGTCGAGTTGGTCGTGGCGGTATGTCGAGGCGAGGACGTATAACAAATCGCCCGGCTCGATTTTCGTCTGACCGGTCGGCGGGATCAGATAGTCTTGGCGCACAATCGCGTTCACGACCGTGTTAGGTGGAAGCGTGATGTCGGCGAGCGTCTTCCCAATCATCGACGACTCTTCCGTCGCGACGTACGGAACGAGTTGATGTTGCGACTGTTTGCTCGAGACGAGCGCAATCGAGTACGGAGACCGAATCTTATCGGGTCCGAGTAAGTCGAGTTTCGCCGCAAGCGGGGTGAGCGTCGTGCCTTGAATCAAGGCGCTCGTCACGACGACGAAGAAGACGGCGTTAAAAATCAATTGGGCGTTATCGATGCCTGCGATTAGCGGGAACGTCGCGAGGACGATCGGGACCGCGCCTTTTAGCCCGGCCCATGAGATGAACAGCTTCTCTTTATTCGTAAACGCCATACCGAGCGTCGACAAGTAGACGGCGATCGGTCGTGCGATGAACATTAAGATGAACGAGATGAGCAAACCTTTCCAAATCAGTTCGAGGTCGAGCAACTGTTTTGGGAAGACAAGCAAGCCGAGGATGACGAACATGATGATTTGCATAATCCAGGCGAGCGCCTCAGAGAATTGGACAATCGTCACTTCGTGAGCCGTATGCGCGTTTCCGACAATCATCGCAGCGATATAGACGGCGAGTAGTCCACTGCCTGCAAAGTATGCAGCAGCCCCGTACGTCATGAACGCCATCGAAATCATGAGGACGGCGTGTAGTCCGCTCGAGTCAAGTTTCAAATGGTTGAGCATGAGGCGAGAGACGTTTCCGAGGAGATATCCAAGGAGTGCCCCGACGACAATTTGCAAGACGAACATCCAAATGCCGTCCCAAATGGTCGTGCCCGGTTTCATCATGAAATCGAGGGCAAGAATCGTTAAGAACATCGCCATCGGGTCGTTCGTGCCGGACTCGGCTTCGAGTGTCGCACCGACGTTCGGTGCAATGTTTTTCCCTTTGAAGGCGGCGAAGACGGCCGCCGCATCGGTCGAACCGATGATGGCACCAAACAGGAAAGATTCAATCCAATCTAAACCAAATACGAAACGAACGGCAACCGCGACGACAGCCGTCGTGAGCAAGACGCCAATCGTGGCAAGCGAGGCGGACGGGGCGAGGACGCTGCGGATCGATGACCACTTCGTCTGCAGTCCCCCTTCAAACAAGATGACGATGAGCGCCGCGACCCCAATCATTTGGGCGAGACCTGTGTTGTCGAAGAAGATGAGACCTGTGATATCACTACCGATCACCATGCCGATTCCCATGAACAAAATCAGGGCGGGGAGACCGAAACGGGTTGAGACGCGCGTGGCGAGAACCCCTGCAACGAGGAGCAGGCCGAACAATAAAATCAAACTGTCTGTACTGATTACCGAACCATTCAAACACATCACTTCCTTATAAAATTTGTCGCTTTTCTCAGTTATTATTAAGTTCATTATACCATGAAATCATTATTAATTAAGAAATAACGCATTGTAAGTTATGCACATTGGAATAATCGGATATGGCTATGGTAAAGTGAGGATACGAAAAAAGGGGAGGTACGTATGGCTAAAATTTATGTCTTACACGAAAACAGTGAATGGACAGACCATCTCGTCAAACGACTGGACGAATTAGCTTTACCTTACGAATTGTGGCATTTGGATGAGGGAATGATTGATCTCGAGGCGACCCCGCCCGAAGGTGTGTTTTATAACCGGATGAGCGCCTCGTCCCACACGCGCGGACACCGTTACGCCCCGGAGCTTACGGAAGGGGTGCTCGCTTGGCTTGAGGCGAATAACCGGACTGTCTTTAACGGGACGCGTGCGATTCGTCTTGAAGTGAGCAAAGTGAATCAGTATACGGCACTTCGCCGCGAAGGAATCCGTGTACCGAAGACGATTGCGGCCGTCGGGAAAGAACAAATCATGAACGCGGCAGAGACGCTCGGGATGACGCCGTTTATCACCAAGCATAACCGAGCCGGCAAAGGGCTCGGTGTCCAGTTGTTTCATTCGATTGAGGCGTTACGTGAATATGTATATGGACCGCAGTTCGAAGACTCGGTCGACGGCATCACGCTCATTCAACAATATATTGAGGCGCCACAACCGTTCATCACACGCTGTGAGTTTATCGGCGGGAAGTTCGTCTATGCCGTACGCGTCGACACGTCGGAAGGATTCGAGCTGTGCCCGGCTGACGCTTGCTCGATTGAAGATCAGTTTTGCCCGGTCGGTGAGACGCCGCCAGCGAAGTTCGAGATCGTCGAAGGGTTTACGCATCCGATGATCGCGCAACTTGAGACGTTCCTCGCTACGAACGACATCGCCGTCGCCGGCATCGAGATCATCGAGGACCGAGACGGTAACGTCTACGCCTATGACGTGAACACGAACACGAATTATAACTCCGACGCTGAGGCGAAAGCGGGCACGTACGGTATGCTCGAACTCGCGACGTTCCTCGGGGACGCTCTTCATGCGAAGGCAAAATAAAGGGTCAGGCTTTTGCCTGACCCTTTCGCTGTGTATGTTTTAATTGTTGTTCAAATCGAAGTTGGACTAGCTCGGCTGTCGGTGCCATTCGCTCAATAAACGAATCTAAACGTTCCGCAGTGTCTCGATCTGATTCCTTGAACACGCGCATCGTTGTTCACCTCATTGATCATAATTTATGGAGTTGCCTCTATAAACTATGGTTCCCGAGGGAGCGTTTGCATAAACCTAGATTTAGCCTAGGAATGTGCCGAGTTCTTCTTTTGGTAAGATGTTTCCTACATAGAATTCGCCGAACTCGCCGTACTTCGCGCTTACTTCATCAAAGCGCATCTCGTAAACGATTTTCTTGAACTGGAGCGAGTCTTCTGCGAACAAGGTCACGCCCCATTCCCAGCCGTCGAATCCAGTTGAGCCGCCGATAAACTGTTGAATCTTGCCGGCGTAGCTACGGCCGATCATGCTGTGACGATACATGAGGTCTTTCCGCTCATCCATCGATAGCGTATACCAGTTATCCCCGTCACGGCGAGCCTTGCTCATCGGATAGAAACAAATATGCGCCGCTTTCGGGAGCGTCGGATAGAGACGAGCCCGGATATGCGGGTTCTCATAAGGGTCCCCGTCACCGGAACCACGGTACATCCCGAGTTCAATAACTGAAACGTAAGAGTATGACGGAATCATGTAATCGTACAATTTCGTCTTCCGGAGCGCGAGTTCGACTTGTTCAAGTTCTTTGAACGTCGGACGAAGGACCATCAAGACGATATCCGCTTTTTGTCCGAGAATCGAATAAAACGCGTGGCTTCCTTCCCCGCGCGCTTCGACCTCTTCGAGTGAAGCGAGGAAGGCAACGAACTCCTCGATCATCTCTTGGCGCGCTGTTGCGTCAACGGTTTTTAAGCGAGTCCAATCAATCGTACGAAAATCATGGAGCGTATACCAGCCATCCAAAGTGGCGGCGGCATGCTGTGTCTCTGTAGTAGGTGTTGGTGCAGGGCGTTCAGACATAAAAAAACTCCTTTCAGGAACTTAGGCTTCGCTGTTTATTTTACCATAGTCGCTTCACGGCCTGGCAAGTTTGACGTCACGTGTGAGCGTAATCACACGTGAGACCGGGTAAAGGGAAGACGACACAAAAAAAGAAACGGCTTCATATCTACCTGTATCAGTCATTTCTGTTTGACTGTTCTATTCGTATAATGATTGATTTCAAGCGATTTATGACGAAACGGGCAGAATAGTTTATTTTAAAAAAGGTCCTGTGTATAATTGAAATCGCATAAAGATAACAGTCGGTCACAAAAACGTGACACTTACTTCAAAAAAAGGGGTTCATTCGTTATGAAACTATTTGATACGTTGAAACAAAAAGTCAGCCCAATCCGTCCTACAATCGTCTTGCCAGAAGGTGTCGACGAGCGTGTGCTCGGCGCCGCGGTCCGTTTGAAGAACGACGGCATGGTCGAACCGATTGTCATCGGACCAAAAGCTGAACTAGAAGCGGTCGCGACGAAGCACGGCTTTGACATTTCGCAGTTGACGCAATACGATCCGGCAACGTATGAAGACATCGAGACGCTCGTCGAAGCGTTCGTCGCGCGTCGTAAAGGCAAAGCGACACCAGAACAGGCTCGCGAATTGTTGACGTCTGACGTGAACTACTTCGGGACGATGCTCGTCCACACAGGCAAGGCAGAAGGTCTCGTCTCGGGTGCGATGCACGCGACAGCGGACACGGTCCGTCCGGCCCTTCAAATCATCAAGATGCAAGAAGGTATTAAGAAGACGTCTGGCGTATTCATTATGGTACGCGACAACGAGCAGTATGTCTTCTCAGACTGTGCGATCAACATCGCCCCGGACGCGGCCGACCTCGCGGAGAATGCGTACTTGTCAGCTTTGACGGCGAAGACGTTCGGCATCGAGCCACAAGTCGCGCTCCTCAGCTTCTCGACGAAAGGTTCAGCGAAGTCGCCTGAAACCGAGAAAGTCATTGAAGCGACACGTCTCGCGAAAGAGAAGGCTCCGAACCTTTCAATCGACGGTGAGCTTCAGTTTGATGCCGCGTTCGTCCCGAGCGTCGCAGCGAAGAAGGCACCGGGCTCTGACGTGGCCGGTAACGCCAACGTCTTCGTCTTCCCGAGCCTTGAAGCCGGGAACATCGGCTACAAGATGGTTCAACGTTTCGGCGGGTTCGAAGCGATCGGACCAATCCTTCAAGGACTCAACAAGCCGGTCAACGACTTGTCGCGCGGCTGTAACGAAGAAGATGTCTATAAATTGACGCTCATCACAGCGGCACAAGCCATCGACGAGCGCAACGAAGCGTAAGTCGCAAGCATCCTTCCTTAGCGGAGGATGCTTTTTTTGTTCGGCCATTGTAAACTATTGGAAAAGGGGGTGGTCAGATGAACGAATTTGAAAAAGAAGTCGTGCTTCCGGAAGGACATCGTTACGCGATGTTCGGCGGCGGGGATGACTATCCGATCAAACCGTATTACGAAGGGGTGTTCGAAGCGGTATTCGTCGTGTTCCATCCTTTTCTTGCGTCCGTGAACGACCGTGCCGTAATCGACCGATATGTCGACATGAACAAAAACGAAGTAGAGCAGCAATTTCGAGTCGTCACGTGGCAAGAGATGTGCCGTCAACTTGACTTTGACCATGTCAAACGCATCGATCACGCACTCCGGACAATGATCGGAGCGTTGAAACCGCACGCGAAAGACCGAGCAAGCGCAAATCGAATCATCGATTTTTGTAAGCGTGACAACTTGCTTCCACCAGGCGAAGGAGTGCTGTCTAATCTTTTAGAGAACCAGGTATTGCGTGCGCTTCTTGAAATGGGGGAAGAATGGATGTGGAGTGGCGACGAGTTTTGTACGGAACGGCATCTCATTCATATTCGTGAGACGCTAGCCGCTGATACGTGGGGGATGCAACATCGGACGTTCTTCGGTTACCAACATGAGTGGCTCATCGTACCGCCTTGGGATAGCCATTTCACGTTGTTTTGTGGCAGCCGTGCTTGGATCGGGCAGGTGGTCGAGCGGTGTGAGCTCGAAGGGTTCTATTGTGATGACGAAACGACAATCAATTGGAGTTTGTCTAATCGAAAACTAAGGTAAACTAGTAAGGGACAACATTAAAAGGGGGAGCCTATATGCAAAACATCCATGCAACCGAATTACGTGAGAAGCTCGAGAACGGGGAGTCGCTCCACATCATCGACGTGCGCGAACAAGACGAATACGACGCGGGTCACATCCCGCACGTACCGCTCTATCCATTGTCTGAGTTCCCGGAAGTGACAGAAAAGCTCGCCAAAGACAACGTCTATCATGTCATTTGCCGCTCGGGCGGGCGCAGTGTGACGGCGTGCGACTACTTGGAGTCACAAGGATATAAAGTCGTCAACGTCGAGGGCGGCATGCTCGCCTGGGACGGTGACATCGAAGCGTGATGCTCGACAATCCTTGGGTCGTCATCCCGCTCCTCATCGCCTTGTATTTGACCGTGTACGCGTTCGTCAAACGGCTCGATTGGGCCAAATGGCGAATCGTGTGGGCGGTATGGGTTATCTTGATCGTGATCCTGTTGACGATTCGGCTCGTCCGGAGCCTATAAAAAACGAGTAAAACCAAAGTCGGCTTCACTCGTTTCAGATTGAAGACAAAGTCACGTTTCAGGCGAACTGAAACGTGACTTTTTCGTTTTCGGGCCTTGAGGCGCTCTGCCCGAGACCCTGTCCAGCCTGCCATCTTCTTGAGATTGAGGGCAGCAAAGGTAAGCATCGCCTGCATTGAAACTTTTTCAAGTCCCCGGTAACGGGTCCAACGCATGCCATGCTTCTCTCGTCCGATTCGCCTCTATGACTGGTTCTCTACCTCTCATTATAAAAAAGGGACGAGGGTACGAAAAGAGGGATTGATGCGTGGACCGACTAAGGGCACGGCGAGACTTCTAGGGGAATAGCAAGCAAAGGGAGACCCGGCAGCGTTAAGCGATACGGCTCCCTGCTTGCCCCCAGAAAAGCGAGCTGTGTCCGGTCGGGCAAATAAAAAAACTGCAGACAATGTTTTGTCTACAGTCTGAAACGAGTGAAGCCAAAGTCGGCTTCACTCGTTTTTTAGTTCTCGCGTTTATCGAACGTGATCGAGGCAATCGCGTCATGTTGGTGAATCGATTCTTCGTTCCGACATTCGACGAAGAAGTTGACGACTTGCTTCATCTCGTACAAGTCAGCTGCGATTAAACGGACCATGTCTTCGACGAAGCGCGGGTTCTCGTACGCGATCTCTGTCGCGCGCTTCTCATCCGGACGTTTGAGGACCGGGTGAAGCGGTGCCGAGGCGTTCGACTCGGCTGCATCGAGAAGAGCGAGGCGCCAGTCAAAACCGTCGAGCGACGTCTCGTCGAGGCCAGCCTCGATCGTGATGTATCCGCGTTGGTTATGGGCACTGTATTCACTGATTTCCTTAGAACACGGGCAAAGCGTCGTGACGTTGATGACGAGACCGACCGTGACGCTCGCTGTCCCCGTCTCAAGGTTGTACGACACGCGGTGCATGACATCAGCGTTCATGAGACCGCTGAGGCCCGTTGCTGGCGCTTTTCGGCTAAAGAACCATGGGTAGCGGATTGTGAGCTGCCCTTCTGTTTGCTCCATTCGCTCGGCGAGCTCTTGTGCGAACTCGATGAGCGACGCGTTCGACACGGTCCAGCCTTGGTTATGGTACGCGTCGAGCTGTTCGGTAAGGCGTGACATGTTGATGCCTTTCCGATCCTGCACGAGTGACGTCGTCAATTCGAACGTCGCGACCGTTGCCTGGATGCCGTCTGGCGTCTCGATGTTGACCGGGTGTTTCACGTTTGAGATGCCGACGCTGTCGAGCGCGAACAAGAAGTTTTTCGGTGTATTCTGCAAATCAATCATTTTATCTTTTTCTGTCGGTTTCGTTCCCTTGATTGGCGGGACCGAACCGAATAATTTATGTCGTTCTGCTTTAGTAGGTAAAGCGACATGGCTTGTAGACATAATCGGATTCTCCTTTTTGAGAGGGTGGGGACCACCACTCGTTCTTGTTAGGATTTTATCACGAAACGTACGTGAACCGGGTATCAATTTGCTCTCTGAACATGCTGTGAACCTGTTTTTAGTGAGAAACTTCATAGTGTGAAAAAATAACGATTGCTTTTAAAAAGAAATCGGAATAGAATGTTCTCGTGAACTTAAAAAAGTAGTCACTATTAAATATGAAGGAACACAACTAAAAGGAGATGGATTTACATGGATTGGCAGTTAATTCTGCAGTATGCTTGGATCGTCGTTGTCCTCGTTGGTCTTGAAGGGCTATTATCTGCAGACAATGCGCTCGTCTTGGCTGTCATGGTCAAACATTTGCCGCGCACGGAACAAAAGAAAGCATTGTTCTATGGCTTACTTGGAGCGTTCGTATTCCGCTTCCTCGCACTGTTCCTCATCTCGTTTTTAATCAACGTCTGGCAAGTGCAGGCACTCGGTGCCCTCTACTTGATCGGGATGAGCGCGAGACACCTGTATATGACGTATAAGGCGCGTCATATGGCACCGCATCAAGACTTGGCCGCAGAAGCGAAAGCCGAGACGGCCGTCACGGAGCGTCCGGTCTCGCGCAAAGAGTTTTGGTGGACGGTCGCGAAAGTCGAATTCGCGGACATCGCCTTCGCGGTCGACTCGATTTTGGCGGCGGTCGCGCTCGCGGTCAGTCTCCCAGCACTTGGTCTCGGTGAGATCGGCGGCATCGACTCCGGTCAGTTCTTCGTCGTCTTGCTCGGTGGACTCATCGGTGTCGTCTTGATGCGTTTCGCCGCCCGCATTTTCGTGAAGCTGTTGCACGAGCGTCCGACGCTCGAGACGGCCGCCTTCATGATCGTCGGTTGGGTCGGGGTGAAACTGACGGTACTCGTCTTAGAACATGATGGCTTTAAACAATTAATAGAAGGAACACCGTTCGAGTTCATCGGACTCCCGCACGGGTTCGTCCACTCGACGGGTTGGACGCTCTTCTTCTGGTCGGTCATGGTCGCCATCGCCCTATGGGGTTGGTTCTCATCGAAACCGTCCGCGGTCAAACATTAAAAAATCCTGCTCTCCTTTAACGGGAGGCAGGATTTTTTTGTTAGGCGGTCACGTCTTCTTTCTCGTAAATCGGCACCCAGCCTTCTGTCGTCACGAAGATGCGGACGGCGACGACTTTGCGGTCGTCTTGAAGGGTGAAATAGTGGCGCGTGTTCACCGGCACCGAGATGAGGTCGCCCGGGTTCAATTCGATGTTGAAGTAGCCGCGTTCGGCGTCATCGATCGCGAAGATCCCATGACCGCTCACGATGAAGCGGACCTCATCGTCCGTGTGGTGATGTTCTTTTTGGAAGTTGACGAGCAGTTCGTCCAAGTTCGGCGTCGCGTCCGACAAGGAGATGACGTCGGCCGTCTTGTAGCCGCGGCGCTCGGACACGTCTTGAATCTCGTCACGGAACGTGGCGAGAATCGCTTGTTTGTTTTCGTCCGTCAATTGATAGTTCTCCTGCAAGTCAGCCGGGAGCTTGTTGATGTCCCACTGCTCATACAGAATACCGCGTGACTCTAAAAATGCGCTCACTTCAGCTTGATCGACGTAACGGTCTTCGGTTTGTTGGAAATAGATTGTGGCCATGGATGGTTCCTCCTTATGAATGGACGCCTAAGGCGCGTAGTTTTAACGTGTAGCTGAACAAAAACTCATATGCTTCTAAATAGCGTTTTGCCGCAGCGGGTGTCTCGCCCCAGACGGTGATACCGTGATTGCGGATCAAGACGGCGCCGGCGCTCGAGTGGATGTGAGGGGCGAACGCCGCGGCGAGCGTCGGGATGTCGGCATGGTTGTCGATGATCGGGACACGGACGACGGCGTCTTCTTCCCAAAAGCCGAGCGCCTTGATGATCTCTTGACCGGTGAAGGCGACCTCGCCGCGTGCCGCGTGCAACTCCGAGATGACGTTGTTGTCGATCGTATGGATGTGCAAGGAACACGTCGCTTCCGTCCGGTTGAACACTTCCACGTGGAGCAGCGTCTCGGCGGACGGTTTGCCGTTTTGGTCGCCGATCAATCGTCCGGACGCATCGACGAGGACGAAATCTTCCGGTGTCCGTTTTCGTTTATCACGTCCGCTCGCTGTGACGAGGAAAGTGAGCGGTTCGTCTGAGACACGGATCGCCAAATTCCCACTCGTTCCGGGGAACCAGTCGCGGGCGGCGAGCTCGTCTTTAATGTCGGCGAGTTCGAGCCAACGTGTGGTCACACTCATACGGACACCTCCTTCAAGTGATGCGTGATGTCGTCAAACGTCTCGAACGGGGCGTAGCGGATACCTTCCGTCTCACAGAGGGTGATGAGCTGGCCACGGGCGTAGACGAAGTCAGCCTGCTTGGCGACCTCGAAGTCGGTCACTGAGTCACCGATGACGACCAAGCGATCATCGGGATTGACGATGCGGCGGGCGATCGTCGGTTTGCAGCAACCGCAATCGTTCGTACACTGCTCGTCACAAGCGTGCGGCCAGTCGATTCGTACCGTCTCGGCGGAGAAGTCGGCGACGTTGCAATAGATGTGGTCCGGATCGACATGTCCGTTTAAAATCGGATAGACGAAAAAGTCCATCCCGCCGCTAACGACGTCAAACTGCCAATCGTTTTGACTCACCTCGGCCAGAAAGTCAATAAACCCGGGACGCAGTTCGATGCGTTCCACCAAATAGTCACGATACACGGTTCGCCCAGCGCTCGGCAACAGTTCGAACAGTTGCCCGACACCTGACCGAATCGAGATGTTTTGGGCGAGTACGTCATCTTTGATTGTGTGCCATTCCGAAGGGGCGAACGCCTTCATAAGGGCGATGATGTTGTCCTCGGCCGTGATCGTCCCGTCAAAGTCACAGAGGATATGGACCGTCATCGTGTCGTCCATGCCTCGAGTGCGACATCGAGTGCGTCCGTTTGACCGGCCCGCCCCAGCACTTGGTCGATCGCTTGACGGAAGGCGCGGGCACCGGCCGCGGCACCGTCCGGATGACCGTGAATGCCGCCGCCGGCGTTGATGACGACGTCCGTACCGAAGTCGCGGATGATGTCTTCGACGAGTCCAGGGTGAATCCCGGCCGATGGGACCGGGAGAATCGGTTTTCTTACGCTCGGTTTCGCACTGAGGTCGCGAATGAGAAGGGCCTCATCCCTCGGCGTCGCGAGCGAACCATACGGTGACGGAAACAGTGTCAAATCAGCACCGGCAAGACGAATGAATGTCCCGAGTAGAAGCGAGTGATTGATTGAACCGGTCAAGGCGCCGGCAAACGCCGGGTGCGCTAAAATCGGGACACGGACGTCCGGGTCTTTCGCGAGTTCTCGAAGTGCATCGAGTCCGTATGTATAGACGTTGAAGAGCAGTGCCGTCGCCCCGGCTTCAATCAAACGGAGCGCTTGGTCGCGCAACCCGAACACCGGGCCGCTCAGCGTGATGGCATATAAGGCCCGTTTACCGGTCGCCTTGTAATGGTCGTCTAACACGATTCGCCCGACCCGTGCCCGTTCGAGCGAAGGGGTGAGCGGGTTGTCATACAAGATCTCATCGTCTTTGACGATATCGATGCCGCCTGAGAGTTGGTCGCGCAGTTGTTGTTCTAAAAAGCGCAAGTCTCGTCCGATGACCCCTTTAAAGATGCTCATGACGAGCGGGCGATCGTTGACGCCGAGCTGTTCACGAATCCCGTCGACACCGAACTTGGCGCCGGGGAAGTCTCGGGAAAGTGATTCAGGTAGCTCGAGATCAAGTAAACGGACCGAGTCATCAAGTGATAGTTTTCCGAACGTCGTCGTCAAAATTGACGAGAAGTCGGAACTGACGTTATCGAGCGGGTAACGGATCGTGAAACGGCTCGTCGTGTCTGTATGCGACGTCGAGACGACCTCGGCGCGGTACGATTGTAGTTGTTGTCGTTCTAAATGGGGCAAGTCCGTCCACGTGCCGACAGTCAACTCGAGCGCGATTTTCGCGGCGATATCGGCGACGCGGTCCGTGCGATTGATTTCATAAGTGGCAAGAATACCCATGTTTGTTCCTCCTTCCGGTCAAACAAAAAATGACCCCATGCCGAGGCAAGAGGTCATCATGAAAAAATGAACTCTTATCTCTCAGCTTGCGCTGCAAGAATTAGCACCGTGCCCAAGCGGGTCGGTTGCTGCGACATCATCGGGCTTGTCCCCTCCGTCTGCTCTTGATAAGAATATGATTTGAAGTTGTGAAATTTAATTGAATTTTTGCACAGAATCGTCACAGCGTCAATTCCTTTTTTTGAAAAAAATAATTTTTGAAAGTTGTTTCCATATATGCAAAGAAAAAGTGGATCTACTCGTTATAAATCCCCGTTGACAAGTACGGCGCTCAGTCCGTAATATTCATCATAACACGTTCACACAATCGAATAAGACACTCTTATCGCGAGTTGGCAGAGGGAATTGGCCCGATGACGCCGCAGCAACCGACCAGTACGGCACGGTGCTACATCCACCAGACATACGTCTGAAAGATGAGAGGAACAACCAATTTGGCTGTGCCTCTTTCTCGCGGAGAAAGGGGCTTTTTTTGTGGGAATCATACCGAAAGGGGAAACCATCATGACATATCAACCATTTACAGAACAGACCGTCGTCGAGCATGTCCGGGAACTCGGATTGATCGAAGCAGGGGGAATCGCCCAGTGTGAAGAGATCGGTGACGGCAACTTGAACCTCGTCTTTCGCATCCGTCAAGGCGAGACGAGCTTGATCGTGAAGCAAGCCCTTCCGTACGCGAAAGTCGTCGGAGAGAGCTGGCCGCTCACGCTCGATCGGGCTTGGATCGAGCAGTTGGCGCTTCGGGAGTTCGCTGAAGTCGTTCCACGATTCGTACCACGAGTGATCGGGAGCGACCGCGCCCTCGCCTACACGATTTTAGAGGATTTGTCTGAATATGATATCGTCCGCACCGGTTATCTCGAAGGGAAGACGTATCCGGAGCTGGCCCGTCACGTCGGCGAGTTTTTAGGGGAGACGCTGTTCGTCACGTCCGACTATGCGGCCGGATCAATCGAAAAGAAACGAAAAGAGCGGGAGTATTACAACCCGGAACTGTGCGACATCACAGAAAAACTCATCTTCACCGACCCGTATAAAGATGCCGAATCGAACAACATCGAGGCGGAGCTTCGCCCGGACGTCGAGCGTTTGTGGCAAGACAAGGCGCTGAAAGTCGAAGTGGCAAAACTGAAAGTCGGGTTCGTCACGAAACATGACGCCTTGCTTCACGGCGACTTACATACCGGCAGCATCTTCGCGACGTCACAGGAAACGAAAATCATCGACCCGGAGTTCGCGTTTTACGGACCGTTCGGTTTTGACGTCGGTCAAATCATCGCTCATTTGACGCTTGCGACGTTCCACGATCCGCTCAAGCGGTTCGAACGGTTCACCGACGTCCTCACCGTCTGGGAGACGTTCGAGAAGACGTTCCGTCACAACTTCACGAGCGCCGTCGAGCCGTTCAATACGGAAGGGTACGTCGACGACTTGCTCGAAACAATCTTCAGCGACACGATCGGCTACGCCGGTTGCGAGCTCATCCGCCGCGCCATCGGCCTCGCCGGCGTCGCGGACCTCGAGACGTTACCCGAAGCGGCCCGTCTCGAGCGAAAACGTGATGCGCTCGCCCTCGGCGCCACCCTCATCAAAGAGCGGCACACCGTCGATTCGATTGACGACCTCGTGGCACTCCTCTCGGGGGTGCGCGTATGACCGTCCAAAACATTCGTTTCGACGCATCGACCCATGAGCTGGTCCTTTTAGATCAGACGCTCCTTCCGCACGAGGCGCGTTACGTGACGATCGAGACGCTCGAAGAAGCCGAACGTGCGATTGAGACACTCCAAGTCCGAGGCGCACCGGCGATCGCGTACTTCGGGGCGTTCGTCTTGGCGAAAGAGGCAGGACGATTAGTCGACGACCCGGATTTCACGCGTCGCCTTGAAATCGTCGGACGCCGCTTGATCGCGACACGGCCGACGGCGGTCAACCTTCAAAATGTGATCGAGTCGCTCCTCGAGCTGAACGTCGGGGACGATTTTGAACAGATTGCCGGGGAAATCGAACGACGTGCCGTTGCGTTATATGACCGCGACGTCGACACATATCGCTCTATCGGTGAGCACGCACTGACGGTATTACCGGCAGGTGGGAACATCTTGACGATCTGCAACGCCGGTGCCATCGCGACGTCACGTTACGGTACGGCACTTGCCCCGTTTTATGTCGGTAAAGAGCAAGGCGTCACATTCAACGTCTTCGCCTGTGAGACGCGACCGCTTCTCCAAGGGGCCCGTCTCACAGTCTGGGAGCTCGACCAGGCCGATATCGATGTCACGCTCATCACCGACAATATGGCCGCATGGACGATTCAAGCGAAAGGCGTCGACGCGATCATCGTCGGGGCCGACCGCATCACGCGGACGGGTCACGTCGCCAACAAGATCGGCACGCTCCAACTCGCCGTGCTCGCCAAGCATTACGGGATCCCGTTTTACGTCGCGGCACCGCATTCGACGTTCGATTTGACGGCGGACGATGCGATTGAAATCGAGGAGCGGGACGCGAAAGAAGTGACGCATATCGGTGGCCAGCCGACGGCTCCTGTCGGTATCACCGTCTTCAATCCGGCGTTCGACGTCACGCCGCCTGAGCTCATCACCGGGCTCATCACCGAGGCGGGCGTGTTCGAGGCGAACGAGACGGCCATCACACATCACGTAGGGGGAACGGTTCATGTCTAAAAAACTATTGATTTTACTATTCACGTTCGTGTTGGCGCTCGTCGGCTGCACGAACGAACAAGCGGCGACACCGAAACCGGCCGAGAAGACGCCGGAGACGAAACCGGTGTCCACCTCGAACGGCACGTTGCCGAAAGACATCGACGTCGCCCTGATCATGCAAATGTCGATCGGGACGTTCTCGTCGCAGTACATTAACGGGGTGACCGAGCAAGTCGAATCGTTCGGCGGCAACGTGAAAGTGTATAACGCTGACAACGACTTATCGAAGATGGCGAGTTATGTCGACACGGCGACGACGCAAGGTGTCGATGTCATCTTGATCGACCACGGGCGTGCCGACGCGTTGAAAGAACCGGTCCAACGTGCGCTCGACAAAGGCATCAAAGTCGTCGCGTTCGACAACGATTTGACGAACGAGGGCGTGACCGTTATCGACCAGGACGATTATTCGCTCGCCTGGCGTTCGCTCAAGGCGCTCGCGGAAGATTTGGACGGCGAAGGGAAAATCGTCACGATTTGGGTCGGCGGCTTCACGCCGATGGAACGACGCCACACGATTTATGACGCGTTCTTGAAGCGTTATCCAGGCATCGAAGAAGTGGCCAAATTCGGTTCAGCGACGAACAACACCGCGCTCGACACGCAAAGCCAGATGGAGGCGATTTTGAAGAAGTATCCGGAAGGCGAGATTGACGCCGTGTTCGCGATGTGGGATGAGTTCGCCAAAGGGGCGAGCCGTGCCATCAAACAAGCGGGGCGCGATGAGATTGCCGTCTACGGCATCGATTTGAGCGACGAGGACCTCCAGCTCATGCAAGAAGACGGGAGCCCATGGAAAGTGACGGCGGCGACCGACCCGGCTGAAATCGGTCGTATCCAAGTCCGGTACGCCTACCAAAAACTCGCCGGCGAAGAGACACCGTCGATTCATTCGGTCGACCCATATCTCGTCGATCGTGACGTCTTGCCGGACGAGAAAGTGACAATGGACGACCTCGGTCAATACGTGCCGAACTGGGGCGCGTCAGACGCGGCCTGGTCGGATTGGATGAAATGATGATTCGGCTTGAACGCGTCACAAAACAATACGGGGACGTGACGGTGCTCGACGACGTCACGTTCGGGCTCCAGCGCGGTGAGATCCATGGGCTTCTCGGCTTGAACGGGGCCGGAAAGAGCACGTTAATCAAACTATTGAACGGCACGACGACACCGACGTCTGGGTCCGTCTCTATTGATGACGAAGCGGTCGTGTTCACGCCGGCCGAAGCGATTCGACGCGGGGTCATCACCGTGTCGCAAGAAGTCGATGATGCGCTCTATCTCGATTTACCAGTCTATGAGAACGTCGTGCCGTGGCAGACGGTCGAACGGATTAAACCGCGCGACTTGAAGCAACGGGCGACGGCGTATTTGAAACGTGTCGGCCTCACGATCGATGTGACGAAACCGAGTGGACATTACCCGCTCAGCGTCAAACAACGGATTTTAATTGCAAGAGCGCTTGCGAGCGAAGCGACGTACCTCTTACTCGATGAGCCGACGGCGGCCTTGTCGACGGACGACGCGGCGGCACTGCTCACGTTGTTGCAGTCGCTCGCAGATGAAGGTGTCGGCATCCTTCTCATCACTCACCGCTCCGAGGAGCTGTCGCGTGTCACGACGACGACGACGTTTCTCCGAGATGGGCGACTCGTCTATGAAGGGCCGTTCCAGCCGTTGTCGACAGAAGACGTTCATGCGCTGTTGAGCGGGACGGAATTGGGCGACGATTTAGAAAAGGCGACACCGACGAACGAGGTCCAACTGAAGGCGACACTCACATTACCGACGTTTGGGACCGAGTTGTCCTTCACCGCCTATAAAGGCGAAGTCGTCGGCATCGGCGGCGTGACGGGCAGCGGCAAGACCGAGCTCATCGAGGCGTTGTTCGGTTTGTCCGACGTGAAGCAACACATCGAGCACGGCGGGAAAGTGACGACGGTCCAAACGCCGCGTCAAGCGGTCCGAGCCGGGTTCGCCCTCGTCCCGGAAGAGCGCCGGAAACAAGGACTCTTTCTCGACGACTCGATTGAACGAAACGCGTTAGTCGTTGAAGGCGAGACGAGCGTGTTACAACGCGTCTTGTCCTCGCTTCGTGTCAAATATGCCGATGTTCGACAGCCGGTGCGGGAGCTGAGCGGCGGCAATCAACAAAAAGTCGTCCTCAGCAAATGGTTGTTTCAAGACCGGGACGTGTATTTACTCGACGAGCCGACGAAAGGCGTCGATGTGACGGCGAAACGAGACATTTATGAGCTCGTGACGCAACTGGCCAAAAAAGGCAAGACGGTCATCTTCACGTCGAGTGAGGCGCATGAATTAGAACTCGTCGCCAACCGCACGCTTTGGCTCGACCGCGGCCGCTGGCAGCAGAAAGGAGGGGCATCATATGGCCCAACTCGTACTCAAACCTAAGGCGAGACGATTCACCGGCATTGGTCAATACGGGACGCTGTTCGCGATTCTCGCATTGATTGCGGTCTTCGGCGTGACGAACGACCAGTTCCTAACGTACGCCAATTTCAGCGATATCATCAAATCTGTCTCGATCGTCTCGTTGCTCGCCCTCGGGGTGACGTTCTCGCTCATCGTCGGCGGATTCGATTTATCGGTCGGTTCGACGGCGAGCCTCGCGACGGTCGGGGCGGCGTCAAGCCTCGTGTTACATAGTCAAGAGCTGCTCGTCGCCTTGCTCGTCCCGATTGTTCTCGGCGTGCTCGTCGGACTGTTGAACGCGCTCGTGACGATCAAATTCCGGTTGCCGGATTTGCTTGCGACGCTCGCCATCATGTACGTCATCAATGGGGTCCAGTTGACGTATACGAAAGGCTTCTCGATTTACGACAACATGCCGATTGAAGGGGGGACGGCGCCGGGCCGGTTCATCCCATCGTTCCTCTTCATCGGACAAGGCTCGATCGGGCCGGTCCCGTTCGTCGCCATCTTGATGGTCATCTTCTTCGCCGGGGCGCATCTGTTCTTGACGTATTCGAAGACGGGTCGCGAATTTTATTACGTCGGCTCGAACGTCGAGGCGGCCCGTCGTTCCGGTATCGCCGTCAACCGCATCAAGCTGTACGCCTACGTGTTGAGCGGATTGTTCGCAGCGATTGGCGGCATCATCTTGGCGTCACGGATCGGCACGGGGCAAGTGTCAGCCGGGGCGCCGCTCTTAATGGACGCCGTTGCGGCCGCCTATATCGGCTATGCCGTCTTCGGGACAGGACGACCGAACGTCGTCGGCACGTTGATCGGTGCCGTCTTGATTGGCATCTTGTTGAACGGGCTGACGATGTGGGACGTGCCGTATTATGCCCAAGACATCGTCAAAGGGACCATCTTGATTGCGGCGCTCGGTTTGTCATACATCCAAAAGAAACAGCTGACATAGGAAAAGTCCTCAGAACGCTTAGTTCTGAGGACTTTTTTGGCGTTCCATGCGGATGAAGTCGTACACACTCCCGTTCGTCGGTTGTTGAAATGAACCGGTCTGTTTGAACCCGCACGTTTCATACAGCCGAATGGCCCGTTCGTTGAAGGCGGTGACGGCGAGCGTGATGCGACGAGGCGCGTACGTCGCCTCGATGAAGTCGAGAATCGACGAAAGGAACGCGCGTCCACCCCCGCGTCCAGTCAAGTCCGGACGCATACCGAGGCCGATATCAAGCGTTTCATCATCCGTTCGCGCGATGCTCACGAAACCGATTAGTTCGGTGTCGGACGTGATGGCGAACACCGACTCCCCACGCTGTTCGGCGTCTAAAAATTCGACCAAATCGTCTTCGTCCGCTTCGATGTCGTAAAATGCGTAAACGCCTTCGTAATGCCACGTGAAGGCGATCGTTTCTGCTTGTTGCTGTGTCAGGACAGCGAATTGATGCGTCATGTGAATTTCCTCGATTCAAGGGCAGGATGGAATGCTACACTCATTATAGTACCACCAACTTGAAGAATGGGGTGACCACATGGGAATCAAGTTAGACATGGTCGGCATCGTCGTCGAAGATATGAAACGGGCGCTCGACTTTTATCGTCTGCTCGGCTTAGCGATCCCGGAAGCGATGGATCGGGAAGCGCACGTCGAGGTCGACGACGGCGGTGTCCGGCTCGCCTTCGATACAGTCGAAGTGGCCGAATCGGTATATGGGGAATGGAAGCAGGCGACGGGGCACCGGGTCGAACTCGCCTTCTTATGCGACAGCCGAGATGAGTTGGACGCGCGCTATGAAGCGATCGTCGGGCATGGCTATGCCTCGCACCGCGAACCGTGGGATGCGTTTTGGGGGCAACGTTATGCCATCGTCATCGATCCGGACGGAAATCTGATCAGCCTATTCGCAGCATGACAAAACCCTCGCCGGATTCGGCGAGGGTTTATTCGTCTCGTGTCTCGCCCCACGAGCAGAGCGCCTTCATCGCCGGCTGCAGGCTGAGCGCTTCCTCGGTGAGCGAATATTCGACGTGCAGCTGCTTCTCTGTCGAATAGTCGATGCGGCGCACCATGCCGAGCTGTTCGAGTTCACGCAGTTGGTCGGTCAACACTTTGCGGCTGACGTCGGGGATGGCGCGCTGAATGTCTGAGAAACGGCGTGGTCCGTTCTCGAGTGTACAGTATACTTGGGGGCGCCATTTACCGCCGATGATGTCGAGTGCCTTGTTGACAGGGAACGGGGTCGTCATGTTCAGTTTGCCTCGCTTTCGGGTAGTTACTTCAATGTGCGTACTATTTTTCTTGCTTCGATGAAGGTATCGTATCGTTATCCAACAAATTGAGCAAACAAAAAGGAGCGGATCACTTTGACATATCCACGTACATTCTCACATATCGGACTATCGGTCCCGAGTGTGGCGGAAGCAGTTACATTCTATGAGGACGTGATGGGCTGGTACACGATCATGCAACCGTCGGACGTCGTCGAGGACGACTCGCCGATCGGCGTCATGTGCACCGACGTGTTCGGTCCGGGCTGGGGCAGTTTCAAAATCGCCCACATGTCGACCGGTGACAAGATCGGCATCGAGCTGTTCGAGTTCCCGAACAATGAGTCGCCGGAGGACAACTTCGAGTTTTGGAAGACGGGCATCTTCCACTACTGCGTTCAAGACCCGGACATCGAGGGACTCGTCGAGAAAATCGTCGCCCATGGCGGCAAACAACGGATGCCGATCCGGGAGTATTACCCGGGCGATAAGCCGTACCGGATGGTGTACTGTGAAGACCCGTTCGGTAACCTCGTCGAGATTTACTCACACTCTTATGAACTGACGTATTCGGAAGGAGCGTATTGATTATGAAGGCATGGTTACTCGATCAACCTGGACTCGAACATTTACACCTCGGGGAGACGGAGCGCCCGACACCGGGAGCAGGCGAACTGCTCATCAAAGTCGAAGCGGTCGCATTGAACCCGGTCGACTATAAAGTCGGCACGAACGGCAACCCGAACTGGTCGTACCCGCACATCCTCGGGGTCGACCTCGTCGGGGAAGTCGTCGAAGTCGGCTCGAGCCTCGCCAACATCATCACCGGTTCACGTGTCGCCGTCCATACGAGTCTCGGAAATAACGGCGGCTTCGCCGAGTATGCGGTCGTCGACGCGCGCGCCTGCGCCGTCGTTCCGCCTGACGTGAGCGATGAGGCGGCAGCGGCCATCCTCTGTGCCGGTATGACGGCGTATGAGGCGGTCATGCAGAAGTTGAACACGCGCGACAAAGAGACGATTCTCGTCCACGCCGGGGCGGGCGGAGTCGGCGGCTATGCGATCCAACTTGCGAAGAAACTTGGGCTTAAGGTGTTCACGACGGCGTCGCCTGACAATTTTGACTGGGTGAAAGCGCTCGGTGCCGATGTCGCCATCGACTATAACACGGAAGACGTGACGGAACGGATCATGGAAGAGACGGACGGCCGCGGTGTCGACCTCATCTTAAACACGGTCGGTCGTGACGTCGCGACAGCCGACCTCGACCGGCTCGCCTTCAGCGGACAGCTTGCCTACATCGCCGGTCCACCGGATACGTCGAACGTGAAAGGCTTTACGCTCTCGCCGTCCATCCATGAGGTCGCCCTCGGTGCGGCCCACGCGAGTGAGGATGAGCGCGCCATCCGCAACTTGGCGTATATGGCCGAAGAGTTGATGAAGCTGCTCGAGGCGGGCGAGTTGAACGATCTCGTCACGGACGTTTTGCCGTTCGATCGGTTGAAAGATGGTTTGGAACAACTGCAAACACGAAAAGTACGCGGGAAATTGATTGTCCGGGTACGCGATTAATGATGGTGCCTCTTGTCTATGGACAAGGGGCCATTTTTGGAGGGGATGACATGAATTTACGCACATCGTATCAACAGACGTCGCATCAGTTGAGCGGTCACGGCAGACGGAACGTCGGCGTCTTGCAGCAGGCGTTCGCCGACGTTGATCCGAATCAGGCGAGCGACCATTACGGGACGGGCGAAGCGATTGAGCGGTTCGAGCAGAAACTGGCGCAAGAACTCGGCACGGAAGACGCCATCTTCTTCCCGAGCGGCACGATGGCGCAACAGATCGCGTTACGCATTTGGGCGGACGAGACGGAGAACCGACGCGTCGCCTATCATCCGCTCTGTCACCTGGAGATTCACGAACAGGACGGCTTAAAGGAACTGCATCACCTCGAGCCGATCTTGATTGGGGAGTCGGACCGGTTGATGATGTTTGAAGAAGTGCAGGCGCTGCCGGATGTGGCGTGTCTGTTGATTGAGTTGCCGCAACGCGAACTCGGTGGCTACTTGCCAACCTTCACAGAACTTGAGGCAATTAGTCGTCATTGTCGTGAGCGAGGCATTCGTCTACATCTCGATGGGGCGCGCTTGTTCGAGACGCTTCCGTATTATGAGAAGACGGCGGAGGAAGTGTGCGCGCTGTTCGATAGCGTCTACGTCTCGTTTTATAAAGGGATCGGCGGAATCGCCGGCGCCATCTTGGCCGGACCGAAATCGTTCTGTACCGAAGCGAGAGTTTGGAAACGGCGGTACGGCGGGGATTTGATCGGGCTGTACCCGTACATCATCCCGGCCGACTATTACTATGAGCTGCGGAAAGACCGGATGGGGACATACTATGAACAAGCCAAAGCATTCGCACGCCGGTTCAATGCGCTCGACGGTGTCTGGACGACCCCGGACGTCCCGGTGACGAACATGTTTCATCTTCATTTTGAAGGGGAGTATGAGGCGGTCGCGGCATGGATTCAATCCGTTCACATTGAAACTGGGGTCGGAATCACAGGGTATCTCGTCCCACATGACGGCTATTGTTCGACCGAGATCAGTGTCGGGGATGCGGTTGGAGAGATTCACGAAGCGCAACTTGTGCGTCTATTTGAAAGTCTGGACAGAGAAATCTAACACAACAATAAGCACCGCGCCTAAACAGAAGGCTACGGTGCTTATTGTTATCTTGAGACGATTGTATCAAGCCGATCGAGCTGTGAGGCGAAACCTTCGACGGCGCCCATCTCGATGACTTTCTCGAGTGACTCGGCGTCCGTGAACTCGGAGCGACTGACGAGCAACGTCCCACCCGGAATGTCTAAAAATTCGTTCGTAATCGTCATGACCGGAAAGTCGGGATTGACGTGCCCGTCCGCGTCTGAGAACGCATCCGTATAGACGATTTTTCGATGTGGTTTAATCTCGAGGAACGTCGATTTCCCCCATGAATCCATGCCGTAATAATCGCCTTGCTCCTTGTCGACACACGTCATTTTGTAATGCCACGTCCCGCCCGGTTCGAATTCGAACGTGCGTACCTCGGTCTTCCATCCGGCCGGACCCCACCAGCATTCGAGATGGGTCGGACTCGAGAAGGCTTCGAACACGAGCTCGTGCGGTGCCCGGAAGCTACGTTCGACGACGAGCGTGTTGCCTTCCACGTGCGATTTGACAGCCCCCATTGAAATGTCCCCTTTCGTGAAAAAGCGTCTTGACCTCAATGTAGTCCTTATTCCCAGTTTTCGGACAAGTGCAACTTGTTCAGTCAAACAACAAATCGAGCACCGTCTCACCGATGGGGCGTTCCTTTCCTTCGTATGGGAACGAGTGGATATGGATGGCCGGATTGAAGTTCAGCTCGATGATGCCGTAGTCACCTTCACGCTCGAGCGATGGGATCATCATGTCGACGCCGCAAATCGTCGCGCCGACCGCCTTCGCGGCCGCGACCGCGATCTGTTTATACGAGTCGGCAATCCGGTCCGTATAGTCGATGCTATCGCCGCCGGTGCTAATGTTCGAGTTTTCGCGAAGAAAGACGCGCTCTCCGTCCGCGAGCACACTGTCTGGTGTCTTGCCTTGAGGGCGCAGGAACGCCACGACGATGTCATCGATCTCGATTTTCTCGAGCGGGGTCTTATATCCTTTTCCGCGGAGCGGGTCTTCGTTTTTCTTGGCGACGAGCTCGCGAATCGTCGAGACGCCGTCCCCGTTCACGTTCGCCGGGACACGGTGGAGAATGCCTGCGACTTCATCGCCGATGACGAGGAAACGATACTCTTTTCCGGGCAAGAACGTCTCGAGTAAGACGACGTCGTCGAACGTTTTGGCATGATAGAACGACTCGAGCGCCTCGTCGAGCGTCGTGCCGTCTTTGAAAATGTGGATGCCAATCCCGAAGTTCGTCGATTTCGGTTTTAAGACGATGGGGCGTCCCGCGAAAGTGGTCCACACCGAGCGCAAGTCGTCCTCGTCGCGCAACTCCACGCCGCTCGGGACATCGATGCCGTGTTCGGCGAGCACATGTTTCGTCACCGTCTTGTTCTCCATCATGAGCACCGACACGTAGTTGTCTTTCGACGTCTTCGTCGCCTGTTTGACGTATTCGGTCTGGTGGCCGTTCCGAACCCGGATAAACTGGTCGTCCCGGTCGATGACATCAACGGCATAGCCACGCTTCAAGGCCGCCTTCATCAAAATCTGTGTCGACAGCTCCATGTCGGTGTAGCCGTGCATCCGGAAGCGATTGGCGTAGGCATCTTGATAGAACCGTTCAGCTTGCCGGAGTGACCAGGCCGTGTAGCCTTCGGTTGTCATCACTTTCGTCAACCGTGCCGAATACGTCGTATCCACATGGTCGATTCGTTCCCGGACAGAGGCGAAGACGTCCTCGAACCCGAGGGCGTAGCGAGTGTTGAACGCTTCGATGTCATCTAACAGTTCGTTCGCATACGTGTGTAAGGCGATCGAGTCGCCATCCTGGTGCAACGTGAGCGTCGGGGACAGGCCTTCTTTGGCGACACGTTGTTGGTTGTGGAACGCCTCGGCTTGCCAGTTCGCGAAGTCCGTCTCGTCTTTTAACGCCAAGTAGAGCAGGAAGATGTGCAGGAACTTCAAGTCGTCGAGGGCGATACCCGTCTTCTCGAAGGGGTTCAAATCGATGTTGCGAATCTCGATATAGTCGATGCCGTTCGTTTCAAGTCGCTCTAAATCGTTCCCGCCCCGGGACGTCTTCAAGCGAATCGGCGAGTACAGCTCGTTCGGGTTGGCGATGTCGCCTTTCGTGATGAAGCGGCGGACACTGCTCGTGTAATCGGTGAGCGTCGTGTAGTCCGGGTAGAGCGGTTCAACATTCGTATAACCACAGTCGCTATTCCGGTACGAGAGGGCCGTCGTATTGGAATACACGTCTTCGCTCAGTGCCTGCATCTGGCTGACGCAACGTTCTTCGTAACTCGTATGGACGGCGGGCGTCCCGCCTAATAGATAGACGATGAGCCAACGTGTCCGTAAATAGTTGCGGACGAGCTTCAAATAGAGCTCATTTTTGAAGCGGTCATACTGTTCAGGCGACCCTTCGTATAAAGCCGTGATCAAGTCGTCTGCGAACGAGAAGTTGAAATGGATGCCGGAGATGAGCTGTTTTTTCGCCCCGTATTTTTGAAGCAAATGCTCCCGGTAGCGTTCGGCCTCACCGCCCGAACTGCCGAAGTCGGCGAGCGGGATCGCCCCGCCGTCCGGGAGGGCGCACGGCATCGACTGCGGCCAGAGGCGTTCGTCGCCGATATGCAGCGCCGTGATGTCATAGAGTGTCTCTAAAAAGTTGTGCGCCGCCTCGACGGTTGAAAACGTCGGCGTGATCAACTCAATCTGACTTTCGGAAAAGTCGGTCGTGATGTACGGATGCGTCGCCTTGTCGCCGAGGCTTTCCGGATGTTTCGTCAGTGCGAGCGTTCCGTCGGCGGTGACGCGGAGCATCTCACGTTCGATGGCGAACCGACCGCTCGTGAGCAATTGTTTCGATAGCTGTTCAAATCGCTTCTGCAAGGGAAGTCACTTCCTTTTTTGTTAGTCGGACATATAATGCGGAGACGAGCCCTTTGACGATGCTCGAGATGGCGATGCTCCACCAGATGGCGTCGATGCCGAGGTATGGTTCAAGGACGATGGCGAGCGGGATACGGGCGACGGTGAAGACGATCGAGATTGTCGCCGGGATTTTCGGCAGACCGATTCCGGAGAAGTAGCCGTTCCCGATCATCTCAAGCGAGGCGAAGATGAGTGATACACCGATGATGCGTAAATAACTGGCCCCGATCTCGATCGTCATCGGATCATCGACGAAGGCACGGATGAGCATGTCCGGGAAGGCGAGGAAGACGAGTGTGATCAGCCCGGTATAGAGCATGCCGAGGCGCGTCGTCACGCGATATCCTTCGTGCACGCGGTCAATTTTCCGGGCACCTAGATTTTGGCCGGTATAGCTCGCGATGGCGCCGTTCAGTCCGCCGATCATCATGTAGGCGATCGACTCGATTTGAAGGCCGATGCGCTGGGCTGCGATCGCCTCGGTCCCGTATGAACCGATCATGCGGGCGAGAAAGATGCTGATGACGGTGAACAGGACGCGCTGCGTCGCCATCGGAAAACCGAGGCGGACAATCTCGGTGTAGTCGGCACGGACCGGTGTGACCGTCTCGTTCCAGTCCAATAGCGCCCGGGCCCGATGCCAAAAGAAGCCGAACATGACGGCGTTGGCGACGAGTGTCGCGAGACCGGCCCCGAGTACGCCCAGCCCGAACGGATAGATGAAGAGCGGTGACAGCATCATGTTGAGGATGACACCGGTCGCGTTGATTCGCATCGCCGTCGTCGTGTTGCCATAGGCACTGAACAGGCGGGCGAACAGCAAGTTGTAGAACGAGAACAAGAGCATCGGGGCGCTGACGAGCAAATAGTGATAGGCGAGGCGCTCGACGGGTGGTGCGTTCATATTCAAGAAGCCGATAAGCGTCGGTCCGAGTGAGACGAGCAGGAGGGCGGACAAAAGCCCGAGCCCGCCGTTCAGCCGTCTGCCGCTCCGTACATAACGTTGAATCAAATCATCGTCGCGCTTGCCGACGGCTTGTGACACTTTGATGCCGGCACCGACGACGATCAAAGACTGAACCGCCTGAGCGAGCATAATATAAAAACTGGCCGCGCCGATACTGGCGACGGCGTCGCTTCCAAGCGCACCGACCCAAAACATATCGACGAGACTGTACGTAAACTGTAAGAGCGAGCTGCCGACGAGCGGGAGGGCGAGCGCTAAGATGACGCGCTGCACGCTTCCGGTCGTCAAATCGACGGTTTTCACAAAACAAGACCCCTTCAACAAATTAGTATATAACCATTTAGTTATATATAAGCACGACGAGACGAGATTGGCAATCGTGACGTCCGACTCGACGAAAAATCGACACAAAAAAAGGAATTCGCTGTGAATTCCTTAACGATTATAAGCACGAATCCACGTCGTCATATAGACGAGGTTCGCGATGATGAGGGTGGCGACGAGCGCGAACACCGGATACGTCGGCCACGCTGTTTGAAATACCGGGTAGAAGAAGAACGTGAGCATGAAGAACGGGACCGAGATGTTGAACGAGACGTACGCCGCTTTCGTCGCTTTCGCTGTGATCAACGCCTCGCGTTCATCGACTTCGCTGAATTCGGTCATACGGACCGACCATTGACCGAAGCTCATCTGTTGATTCGGACGCGTCCGGAACGAATAGATCGTCCAGACGATAAAGAAGACGATCAACAAAACGAACGGCAAGAGGTTGAACTCTAGCTCGAACACGCCGGCTTCAAGGGCAGCCATCGACCGGGTGATCGTCGAGGCGAATGACGCCACGGTGAACGCCATCAAGACGTATAAGATGATACTCGAGATGGATTGAACGATGACACGTTTCATTTTGTTTCCTCCTCAATTGTAAAAATAGATTCGACCGGCTCCTCGAACACGCGGGCGATTTGCATCGCGAGCATGAGGGAGGGCGTGTAACTCCCTTTCTCGAGCGAGATGATCGTCTGTCTCGTCACGCCGACTTTGGTCGCAAGGTCGCCTTGCGTCAATTGATGCCGGGCCCGCAACTCTTTGACACGATTGGCTAATGGCATGGCGCCACCTCATTTCCTGTTTCTAACAACAGTGTAAAACAAACTTTACTTTATGTAAAGTTAACTTTACTTATTTAGTGGTGGTACAATAGAATCAAACGGGAAAGGGGAGAAACCGATGAAGGCGATTTTAGGGCAGCACCACGTCTCGGCGATGACAGGGGACGCGTGGAAGAACTTGCGATTTTACACGGAGGTTTTAGGCATGAGGCTCGTCAAAAAGACGGTCAATCAAGACGATCCGTCGATGTACCACTTGTTTTACGCGGATGAAATGGGGACGCCGGGGACCGACTTGACGTTCTTCGAACTGCCGTTTCTCGGACAGACGTATCGAGGAAGCAGCAGCATCTCGCGGACAGCGCTTCGGGTGCCGGCAGGGGCATTGCCGTACTGGCTGGAGCGGTTTGCCGAATTCGATGTCCTGCATGATCCGGTAGAGGAGGTACTCGGCCGACCGACGCTGGATTTCGAGGACGGGGAAGGACAGCGCCTCTGTCTCGTCGAGGGCGGGTCAGGGACACCATGGAAAAATGGACCGGTGCCGGAGGACGTCGCCATCTTCGGGCTCGGCTTCAGTGAATGGACGGTGCGACGGATCGAGAAGACGGAACCGGTGTTGACGGACGTGCTCGGTTATCGCTTCGCGTCCGCATTCGAGCGAAACGGTCAGACGGTACGTGTCTTCGAGACAGGTGACGGGGGCGTGGCGACGGAGATTCATCTCGTCGATCGTCCCGATGTCCCGTCGGAGCGACCGGGTCGGGGCAGTGTCCATCACGTCGCCATTCGCGTCGAAGATGATTTAGAGATGGAGCGTTGGGTCGAGCGGCTCGATTCATTCAGCATCAGCCACTCGGGACTGATCGACCGCTACTATTTCAAGTCGATTTACTTCCGTGAACCGAGCGGGATTTTGGTCGAGCTCGCGACAGACGGGCCCGGCTTTGCGACCGATGAGCCGGTCGAGACGCTAGGGGAGCGGTTGGCCTTGCCGCCATTTCTTGAGCCACGACGAGCGGAAATCGAGGCGAAATTGAAGCCGTTATAAGCAAAGAGCCGACAGACTCGTTTAGTCCGTCGGCTTTTGTACGCCTAAAAGTAGCGCCAGTTCGTTCGTCCGGTTGGCGACGAGGTCGGCGATCGTGTAACGGTCGAGCACGTGCAGGAAGGCGAGCATCGCCTCGTTCAACACGCTCCGCAAGTCACACGCGGGTGCGATGACACAGCGGCCTTCGCCGAAACACTCGACGAGCTCGAACGGTTCCATCGTTCGGACGACGTCGCCGACGTTGATGTCTTCCATCGGTCGGGCAAGTCGGAAACCGCCGCCGCGTCCGCGCACCGATTCGAGATACCCGTGCTTACCGAGCTCATAGACGACTTTCATGACGTGGTTCTTCGAGATTTGATATTGGTCCGCCACTTCTTGGATCGTCACGAGACGATGGGAGAACGTGGCGCTATACATGAGCGTTCGGAGTGCGTAGTCGCACGTTTGCGTGAGCCGCATGAAATCACCTCTTCATCCGTCCATTGTACAAGACATCCCGTAAAAGCGCGACGATGGAAGATGTGAAAAAAGCGTGGCGGATTCAAGTCGGAAATTCGAACTTGTGATTAAACAAGTATTTTATATATTGCTTTTAGAGTGACGTAACTCACATAATGGACGTGTACTTTCAAAAAGGGGGAAACACGTATGTTAGATCAACAAACGATGGATATCGTTAAAGCGACGGCGCCGGTCTTGAAAGACCACGGTGTCGCCATCACGAGTCACTTTTATAAGCGCATGTTCGAAAATAACCCGGAAGTTCGTCACTTCTTCAACCATACGAACCAACAACGCGGCCGTCAGCCAGAGGCGCTCGCGAATGCCGTCTATGCGGCAGCTGTCCATATCGATCGGCTCGAAGCGATCTTGCCGGCCATCCAACCGGCGCTTCATAAACATAAAAGTTTGAACATCCGGCCGGAACATTATCCGATTGTCGGTGAGAACTTGCTCGGGGCGATTCAAGACGTGTTCGGTGAAGCGGCCACACCGGACATCATCGATGCGTGGGCGAAAGCGTACGGTGTCATCGCCGACGTCTTCATCTCGCTCGAGAAACAGATGTATGAGGAGGCGCCTTGGCTCGGCTTCAAGCCGTTCACAGTCGCTGAAGTGATCGAGGATACGCCGGAAGTAAAACGATTCCGCCTTGTCGCCAACGATGGCGTCGTCGGGACGGCCATCCCCGGTCAATACATTTCGGTCCAAGCCCGCATCGAAGGGGAAGACATTTTGCACCACCGTCAATACAGCGTCGTCGAGACGACAGCAGACGGCTACTGGATTGCGCCGAAAGCAGAAGGACTCGTCTCGAACTGGCTCCATGCTCAGACGGTCGGTACAGAGATCCCAGTGAGCGCGCCAGCTGGTGAATTCGTCCTCGAAGCGTCGGAGCGTCCGCTCACGCTCGTCGCCGGCGGCATCGGCATCACGCCGCTCTTCAACATGGCGAAGACAGCGCTCGGTGAAGGCCGTTCGGTCACACTATTGCATGCGGTCCGCAGCACGAACCTCCGTCCGCTCGGTGAAGAGCTCGACGAACTTGTGAACGACGGACTCGAGCTCATCACACACGTCGACGACGTATCAGGCTGCATGAGCGCGGCACAGCTTGAGGCACTCGATGTCGATGGACATGACGTCTACACGTGTGGCCCGACGGCAATGATGGAGACGGTCGTGCAAACGATCCCGCACGCCCGTTACGAGTTCTTCGGCCCATCGGCCACCCTCGCGCGGACATAAGAAAAGACGACCGCCAAAGCAGTCGTCACACTACCGCACACCGGTCATCGGTTTGCGGTTTTTATATGTCGTCAATACGTCAAGCTCGCTGCGACGATGATGCCAACGACGAGCGAGGCCGAGAAGAGGCTGAGGCCGACGGCGAGGTTGCCGTTCTCGACTTCTTTCTCCAAGTTCACGCCAGGCGTGAGCACGTACTCGAACGTCCAAAACGCGAGCACTTGGGCGAGGATCCCGACGATGCCCCAAATGAAGGCATCGAGCAAGTTGACGCTGTTCGCCCATACCGTGTAGATGACGATGGCGAGACCGAGCGCCTTGCCCCATAGTTTCAAGGCGACGGCGACGTTGCCGGCTTTGATCAGTTTTCGTTCTGAATACTTCGTCGTCAAGGCGAAGACGACGAGACCAATCAAGATGAGGGCAAACCCCGTACCGAGGTGGGCCAAAAAGCTCAAAATCGAATCGAGCGTGATGAACGTCATGAGTTATTCTCCTTTTGTGTGCCGATGGCTAAGTAGTAGGACTGGTTGTTCGTGATCATGCTGCCGGCTCGCGCGCCGAGCGCGGACGGGCGACCGTTCAAACAAAAACAACCGATCATATAATGCGTGTCGATCGTGCCATTCACCGTGTTCGTCTTCCGGACCGGCAACTCATCGAATCGTTGAAAGACGGCCGTCTCGTTCGCATACGTTTGAAGCGCTTCTTTATGGAACGGCGTGCCGTCCTTCTCGTACAAGATGACCGAGTCCCCTTCACGTCCGAAGGCGGGCTTTTGCACGTAGGCACTCTGATTTAAAAACGGGTCGGGCTCGAGGTAGGTCGGCAAAAAGTACGTGCGGATGATGGCACGTTCTGTCTCATCGAAGAACATCTCGTTTTCGTATAGCTCCCAAATGAACGCTTGCACCCCCTTAGACTGCATGAGGAACGCCGATAACGGATTGAGGAGCGAGACATGTTTCGCCTCGTTCAGTTCGAGCAGGCGAACGCCGATCTGCGTCCCGTCCGGTGCCACGTCATCGACCAGATGCTCGACCGGGTACGTCTGCCGATACAAGACGTCGACCCGCTCACCGGAAGGCGTATACACCCCGTCACGTTCGACGAGAAGTTCGTGCAGGGCGACGAATTCGGACGGCAAATCGAGCGTCTCTTGAAGGAAACGCGTCGTCCATTTGTCCTCGATGTTGTCGTCATGGGCCGTGAAGACGATTTTCGGCGTCCCGCCTTTCGCGAGCCGCTGCCACGCGGCGATGATTGCTTTCCGTAGCTCGCTTCGAAGCAACTCGGTTGCGCCGACGTTTGGTTCGTCGAGTCCAAATGCTGTCGTCACGTACCGGTTCACGTCGAACAGTTCTTTAATGAATGTCGGCGTGTCGGCATTGAATTCCATCAGCTTGAGCGCGCCGTCTTTCACGATCCAGTCGTAGCGGCCGATGATCGTCTCTTGCGGGAGCGCCTTGTCCCGAAGGAACGGCAGGCTCGCCTCCGGGTAACCGAGGAGACGGAGCGTCTCGTCCGGCAGCGTCCGCAGCAGCCGGTTCGCCTTGCGGAAAATCATGTCGACGTCACGTGTCGCCGTACGAATCCGCTCGACTTCCTCTTTTGAATAGACGAGACAGTCATAGAGCGCATACTCTTCCTCGTTCAAATCCGGCCAAAAGTAAGGGATTTGCGCGAACAAGGCGTCACGGTTCATCCGCCGAAGCCGCCTTTTGAGCCGCTGCCGAGACCCGAGTTAGAACTTGGGTTCGACCGGTTCGGCGTGATGCTGCTCGCGCCGCCGTTCGAGCGATAGTTTTGGTACGTCGACGAGTTTTTTAACGAACTCTTGGAATTGAACAGGCTGCCGAGTAAAAAGAAGCTGCCGAAGTGCGGGGAGCGCCGGTCGTCACAATAATACGACTCGGTCTCCGCATCCCATTCCCAATCGTCGCACTCGTAACCGGTCGGCTCTTCCGGGAGCGTCGCTTGTTCCGTCTCGTCCATCCCACAGGCGGCGAGGGAGGCGGTCAATACAGCGGCCGACAGACCGCTCAAAATTTTCTTGCTCGTCTTCATGTTGTTTCCTCCAATGTATAACCAGTCGGGGTGACATAGAGCACATAGGCGCCACGGTCTTCATCCGTTTCGGCCGAGTCACGTTCATATTCGTTGCCGCCGACATACACGTACTGGCTGCCGAGCATGGCAAGGGCGTCCAAGTGACGGTCGACATAATACGCTTCAAGGAGCGGGTTGTCGAACCGGTCGTCGAGCGTGCGAATTTCGACTTTGATGTCGTCGGTCTCTTTTTTGTCGACCGGGCCTTCCGTGTAACGGTCGACGTAAATCAAAAAGTACTGCTCGCCTTCGAGCGCGGACGAACGTTGTTTATACGTCATGCCGTCCTTGACGAAAAACTCGCATTCACGCCGGGCGAGTACTTCATCGAGCCCGAGCGATGTATAATGGTAGAGCGGCTCAAACGACAGCTCATTTTTATAGAGTCGGTATTCTAAAACGATGGAATTCATAAGTCAGTCCTTTCTTTTTTCTATCTATACGGAACCGAGTCGAGACGGGTTTCGTAAACCAATTGAGTTGTTACTAGTATATCCGAGAAAGCGAGTGATTTCAGTGCATATCTTTTTTCGCGTTTGGCGCGGATTGTCCAAACTGTCTTTTTTGAACATCGTGCTCGCCTCGCTCGTCATCATCTTGACGGGTACGCTCGTCGGGTATTGGGTGGAGCCGGAGACGTTCCCGTCGTTGTTCGACTCGTTCTGGTGGACGATGACGACGCTCACGACGGTCGGCTACGGTGACTTTTTCCCGTCATCGGTCGCCGGGCGTTGGCTCGGGATTTTTTTGTTCTTATTCGGGATCGGGATTATCGGGGCGTTGATTGGAAAGCTCGTTGAAGTCGGTGCGACGTTTCAACGGTTAAAACGGGAGGGGAAACTCATGTATCGAGGAGAAGGCCATTACGTCTATATCGGGTGGTCACCGAAGACGAAGAAGGCGATCGATGAAGTGCTCGGTCAAGGCGTCACGCTCATGGCCGTCAACGACCGGCTCGACTACGCGACCGTGCTCGACACACCGCTCGAAGCGAGCGACATGTTATACGTCGTCTGTCACGACGACACGTGGGAACGATTGAATGGACGAGGAGGAATGTAATGTATAACGGAACATTTATCCGCAAGATGACACGCATGCAAAACGTCCAACGTTGGGACGAGTACGCGCCGCACTACCACGACAATGCGGCGAGCCATAGTTTTCGCGTCGCGGTTTTCAGTTTGATTGCGGCCTACTATGAAGAACAAGCGGGACGTCCCGTCAAGTTGCTCGACGTCCTGGGCAAGGCGCTCTTCCATGATATGAACGAAGTGCAGACCGGGCCGATCATGCACCGGACGAAAAAAGAGCCGACGTTGAAAGAACATATCGAGCGGATGGAGCGGACGGCAAGCCTCGGTCTCGTCGACTTATTGTCGCAGTCGCTCCGTCCTGACTTCTACCGCTTCCTCGTCGAGGCGGAGGACGACTCGTTCGAAGGACGGATCGTCGACGGCATCGACTCGTTCGATGCGATGCTGTTCGTCCGGCGCGAGGTGGCGCACGGGTCTCCGCACTTCGTCGCGAAACTCGAAGAGATGAAGGCGGCGCTCCGGGAGCATCCGCTCGCTTCCGTCCGCTGGCTGTACGATCAAGTCGAGCAAGAGACAGAAGTGGCGACGTTCATCGAGAACGTCATGCGCATGGACAGCGTCCGGCGCTGGAAAGGCCGTTTCAACACGATTGACGACAACGACGCGATTCACGGTTTCCGGGCGGCAGCGCTCGGGATGTTCAGCGGACTGTTGGAGCAGAAGAAGTACGGTGTCGACGTCGATGTGGCGGAACTCGTCGCGCGCTTGCTTTGTCACGACCTCGTCGAAGGGGTGACCGGGGATGTACTCGGTCCGGTGAAACACGCGACGACGGAGACGGGACAGGCGTTCGAGGCGTACGAACGAGCCGAGAGCGAGGCGCTGTTGTCGCTCCTCCCTGACTACATGCAACCGGCGTTCCGGCGTTATATGGCCGATTCGAAGGATGACACGTATGAAGGCAAGCTCGTCGACATGATGGACAAACTCGACGCCCTCATCAAGATGAACATGGAGCGAAAGATGAACGGGGCCGAGTATGAGGTCATCTATCGGGAACAGCTACGGAAAGTGCAGATGCGCTATGAGAATCCGAGTATGATTTTCTTCTTGGCGTACATCTTGCACGACCTCGATTATGTGACGAGTTGACAAGGTCACGGACGAATCAGTCCGTGGCTTTTTTTATATCATTTATTGACATATATCATTCAACGATATATAGTGAGGTTAAGAAATGTATCGTTGAATGATATAGGAGGTAGTCACATGCCACGTAATGACACGATTGAGCTCGGCGAGTTGACCGACAGCATGTTTTATATTTTGCTCGCCTTGACCGAGCCGAGACACGGCTACTTGATTATGCAGTTCGTCGAGGAGTTGACGGCGGGCCGGATGCAAATCGGGCCGGCTTCGATGTATACGATTATCAAGAAGCTCGTCGCTGCGGGGCTCATCCACCCGCTTGACGGAGACGGGAAGAAAAAGAGTTACTTGATCACAGATGCGGGGCGCGATTTGCTCCGCGATGATGTGAAGCGACGCCAAGCGATTGTCGAGGATGCACGGTTCATTTTAGAAGGGGAGGGACACGTATGAAACGGAAGTACATGTCGAGCTGGGGGCTCGCGTTTGCCGAAGAACGTGAGATGCGAAAGCTCGAACAGATGGCAGCTCGGGGCTGGCACTTAGAAAAGTTCGCACCACTCGGCTATTCATTGGTCGAAGGCGAACCGGTAGACGTCCAGTACAGCCTCGATTACCGGACGCGTCCGGACGAAGAGTATTTCGAGATGTTCGCGGCGAGCGGGTGGGAGCACGTGACCTCGACCGGGGACGAGATTCACATCTTCAAAGGCCGGCCGGATGCACGGCCGATCTACTCAGACCGGGAGACGATGATCGCGAAGTATGCGTCAGAAGAGCGCCAGATGGGACGGACGGCGCTCGCGTTTCTCGTCGTGTGGATCGGCATGCTCCTGTTGATGCAACTCGATTGGTCGAGCGTGATGGCGACGGCGCTCTTCGTGGTTTATCTGATCATCACAATCGGACTCATCTTCACCGGACTCCCGTACTTCGGTTTCCTAGTGAAGCGAAAACGGATGGAACATGACAGCTGACTAGGCGGATGGCACAAGCCATCCGTTTTTGTTTTGGTCGACTGAACTATTCATGGAAAAAATAGTTAGGCGTGAAGAGGGCACTGAAAAACTTTAAATGCTTTTGAACAGAGGAGCGCCGTCCCGAAAGGGATGGCGCTCCTCTGTTTTCATCGCCCTTCAGCCGCCCTGTCCGGCACGCCGCTTTCCTGGGGGCGGGCGTCGAGCCGCATCGCGACAATGTCGCTGCTGGGTCTCGCCTTGCCCGCTGATTCCCCGGGAGTCGGCGTGCCCTCGGGCGAGTACGCGATATCGGCGTGGACCGGATTCAATTTCGCCGGGCGCAACAATACATACTCGCCGTTCAAATGGCGCTGGTATCACTTTGACGGCACCGATTGGGATCAATCGCGAAACTTGAGCCGAATCTACAAGTTCAAGAGCACGGGCAAGGCGTGGGACACGGACGTCTCGAACGAGAACGGCAATTACAGATTTTACGAACGGGAAAGCCGATACCGGGCATAGCCGCCTTTAGGCATGGGATGAAAGTGAGTTCGGATGTGAAGAACATCCGACATTCGGGTATATATATTCCATAGACAAGTACAAGTCTCTAAAACGCCCGT
>WPCK01037395.1_pt1 | contig 71198 bp, 53 predicted proteins | sample 5399851 | NCBI WGS metagenome assembly WPCK01 (sample SAMN12869471, study PRJNA574797) | sludge metagenome | isolation source: wastewater treatment of pH11 | place: China:Beijing | collected 2019-05-20 | reverse complement strand
CAAGGCCGTGCGTTTGCTCGACGAGGAATCGCTCTTGGCGTGCGCGGCGTACGTGGACCTGAACCCGATCCGCGCGGCGATGGCGGAGACGCTGGAGACCAGCGACTTCACGTCGGTCCAGCGTCGCATCCAGGCCCTGGTGGTGGGCTCGACCAGGGACCAGTTCCTGGCCCCCGTGTCGATCGACGGGCGTCACGATCCGATCGGTGCTCAACCGAGCACGGGTCCTCACCGCTGCAGTGACAAGGGGTTCCTGGCCATGCGGACGGTCGAGTATCTGGCACTCATGGATTGGACGGCTCGTCAGGTGGTTAGCGGCAAGGCAGGTCACACGCCCGAGGAAATTCCGCCGATCCTGGAGAGGCTCTCGATGAGCGTGGAGGTGTGGACGGCCTTGGTGACCGACTTTGGGAAGATGTTCTATCATGCGGCGGGGAAGCCGCGAACAATCGACGCGTGTCGGAGCCGAGTCAGGCGGCGGCGATTCCACGTCCCCAGCGCGACTCGCCAGGTCCTGGCCTCGGTCGCGTAGTCTCGGGCGCGTGCGGGATAGTTTTTATACGTCCCCAGTCCGCCATGCGCGCATGACAGGTGACAAACCCGACAATTCAGCGCTCTACCTGGCCTACTCTGCCCTGTGAATGACTCAGCCGAGCCCCTGAGGCGGTCGAGCCCGCCTCTTCATCACTCCCAGCTACCCGAGCAACCTGCGTCTCCGGCCCCCAAGATGCTGTGACCCCGAATGGACCCGAATGGACCCGCTCCCAGCTACCCGGGCAACCTGCGCCGGCCCCCAAGATGGTGTGTCCCCGAATGGTCTCCCCGAATGGTCTCCCCGCCGATCGGCGCATCGCCGCAGCAAGGCAGGGGACTTGGCTCAGGCTCCTGCCAGAAATCCCATTGCCTCATTAATCGAGAAAGCCGACGAGTTCCTGACTGCGGCTGGGCTGCTGCAGTTTTCGGACGGCCTTGGCCTCGATCTGCCGGATCCGCTCCCGCGTTACCTTGAAAATATGGCCCACTTCTTCCAGGGTGTAGCTGTATCCGTCACCCAGGCCATAGCGGAGCTTGATGATTTCGCGTTCCCGATAGCTAAGCGTCTTGAGGACGCGGTCGATGCGGGACCGCAACATTTCCTGCGATGCACCCGTGGCGGGGCTTTCGGCACCGGAATCGGGCAAGAGGTCGCCAAACTGACTATCCTCGCTGTTGCCTACGGGCCGATCGAGGCTGATCGGATAACGACTCATCGCCAGGACCCGCCGCGCCTCATCCACGGACGTACCCGAGCGTCTCGCGGTTTCCTCCATGGTCGGTTCACGCCCCTTTTCCTGCTGCAATTGGCGGGCGACGTTGCGCACGCGCGACATGGTTTCGACCATGTGGACGGGGATGCGGATGGTCCGACTCTGGTCGGCGACGGCACGGGTAATGGCCTGCCGGATCCACCAGGTGGCATAGGTGCAGAACTTGAATCCCCGCCGGTATTCGAACTTGTCGACGGCTCGCATCAGTCCGGCATTTCCCTCTTGGATCAGGTCCAAGAAGCTCAGGCCGCGGTTGCGATACTTCTTGGCAATCGAGACGACGAGGCGCAGGTTTCCCTCCGACAGTTCTCGTTTGGCCCGCTGGTATTCCGTATACACGCTGTAGAGGTACTTCACGGCCTTCCGAAGGCTCGTGGGCGTTTCCTGCGTGACCCAGAGAATGGATCGATACTCGCGCAGCCAGGCCTCGCGTTCCTCGGTACCGGCCCGGGATTTTTTCTGCTGCTGGACTTTATGCTTGAGTTCATCCACGCGACGACTGAACTCCGCCAGCGTCCGAATCATGGACTCTAAACGCTGGGTCCGCAGACCGAGTTCCTCGATCAGGCGGACGGCTCGCAGTCGGCGGCGAGAAAGTCGCTTCCAGGCAGCCGCCCGCTCGGACTTCTTCGCCGACTTGGACAGCGCCAGGCGGTAGTCATCCCGATTGAGCTTCAGCAGGCGTCCCAAGGTCTTCAGGTTGTGGGGCAAGCGCCCCAAGATCTGATCTTTTTCCAGTCGGTCTGTTACCGATACTTGGACCGTGCGATCGAAGGGGAGCTCGCCGCGATGAACGCGAGTCACCGTTTTGTAGGCGGCGCGAATGACGTAGTCACAGGCCAAGAGGCGGGCGCGAAAACGACTGCGTGTCACTTCGATTTTCTTGGCCAGGCGAATCTCCTCTTTCCGCGTCAGCAGAGGGATCTCGCCCATCTGGGTCAAATACATGCGGACCGGATCGTCCGACCAGGATTCTACGTCGGGCACCAGGAGCTCGTCCTCGGCACCGATCGCATCCCCTTCCTCACCGGCCTTCACCGCCGGTGGCGCGTCCAGCTCATCGTCCTCCGTCAGCTCGTCGACATCGGGCGGCTCAAACTTGGCGTCCTCCGTCCGCGTCGTGGTATCGTCGTCTTCAAATTCCTCAATAAGTGTGGCGTTATACAAGTCAATTGCTCCTACCAATACAACAGGAAGGACGACGGTCGTCTAGCAACGGAGATGGCGCTACTGCCAGCTAGGGCGATCTGCCCTGGAAGGACGGCAGATCGATCCCAAACATCGCGCGGGGTCCGTGGCGTGGGCATACCGAATCTTACCACCAAGCGAATCAGCGTCGGCATCGTGGGTTCATTTGGAAAAAGATTGCGCCTGGGGGAACCGGACAGATCCCGTGGACTCTGCTTTCCAGGGAAATCGCGACCCCGGCCCCGCTCTCGATCATGCGACAAATGCGGACGCGAACGATGCCTCCCTCCGCCTGAAAATTCTAATTGTGTCCCCGCTGAGGTCCAGTCTCAATCTTGCACGAAAAACCAATCCTAGGGAATCCTACATGAACGGGCCACCATTTCTTGTGGGCCGACGGTCCGAATAGTAGCATTCAGGGGTACTTGGTCAAAACACTCTGGTTTCCCCCATGACCGTGTCCCAACTTTACCGGCTGCCGTGCGACTGCGGTCGCGAATTCCTGGTCACCTCGATCCAGGCAGGCGAAGTGCTGACATGCGGCTGTGGGCGAGCCCGGGAGGTGCCCACGTTGCGGGCCCTCAAAAAATTGCCACTTTCCGACTTGGCGCCTGGTCCTGGTGCACGGACCCGCCGCTGGACGGCCCTGCAAGGAGCGATCTTCAATTTGGGACTGGTCGTCGCGCTGATTTCCCTGGCCGCCATCGCGTTTTTCGGCTGGCAAAGGTCCAAGCTGGACCTCCGCAAACCAGGTCTGCAGGATGAAGAGATGCTCGCGCGCGTGATGGAGTTGACCCCGTCCCAGGCCTGGAGCGCCTGGGTGGCGGTCCGCGACCGAGAGCTCGCCGATCGTTACACGCCTGCTTACCTGCAGGCCCGGCGCGTCGACCGCAAGATGGCCCGGATCATCTGGGTATCCGCAATTCTGACCGTCCTGGGGCTGGGTGGGATCGCTGCCGCCCTGGCGATGAACCGGGACTGACCTGCGAATCGCGAGGCCAGACCGCCTGGGACAATTACGAATCGCTGAAAAACTGGACCGCGTTCTGGAAGAGTCGCAGGCCATCTCCCACGTCGTCCCCCGATTCACGCGTCCAGCGGGGATGTTGGGTTCGGAGCACATGCCGTTCGGGGTGCGGCATCAGGCCGAGCACGCGTCCAGAAGCGTCACTGATCCCTGCCAGGCCCTCGATCGATCCATTGGGATTGCACGGAAATGAGCGGGCCACCTGGTTTCCTGACGATCCGAGACTCACATAGCGGAGTGCGACCTGGCGTTGCCCCGTCAGCTGGGCGATATCCTGTGGGTGGCAGGCCACCACTCGACCTTCGGCATGTGCCACCGGCAGGTACAAGGTCCGGATCCCACGCAGAAACACCGAATTTGTATCCCCGACTTCCAGGTGGACCCATCGGGCCTCGAAGCGTCCCAACCGATTCGGCGCCAGCGAAATGCGCGCCTGATTTCCCAGATTTCCCTCCACGAGCAACTCGGTTTGCAGCACAACTTGAAACCCATTGCAGATGGCCAGGATCAAATGGCCACGGTCTCGGAATCGGGCCAAGGGCTCGGCGAGCCGACCGCTGAGCTGACGGGCCAGGATGCGACCGGCCGCAATGTCGTCGCCGTAACTGAATCCGCCGGGCAGGCAGAGGATTTGAAAGCGGTTCAGCAGGGAAGGGGACGCTAGCAGTTCCTGAACGTGGATGCGGCGAGTCTCCGCACCTGCCACACAAAATGCATGGTCGGTCTCCAGATCGCAGTTGGTGCCGGGGGCACGCAGGATCAGGGCCTGGGGTCGCTGCGTCATATCGAATCCATCTGGGGTGCTTTCTTTAGCGGGAAGGCTCGATGTCGGAGTTGGCAAAGGTCCCCTGCCAAGCGGCCTTGAGGAGGTCCAGGGGAACGTCAATCACCGTCCGTGACTCGGTGGGGTCGGTGGCCAGGGGATCCATGAGACGGATGAGGAGCCGCGGCTCACCGACGACCTGGCCCACGCAGTGGTATGGTATTTCGCGGAACAGGGCCTCAAATCGATCGCGCCGATCCGGACGGACTTCCACGACGAAGCGGGTATTCGACTCGGAGAACAGGACCATGGCCGACCAACCGGAATGGGCCTCGCGTTCGCTCGGGATCTCCGACAGGTCGCAGTCGGCGCCCCATCCACCGGCGAAGGCCATTTCGGCAAGGGCCACGGCCAGGCCTCCTTCGCTGACGTCGTGGCAGGCCCGCACGGTCCCCTGTTCAATCGCCTCATGCACCGCTGCGAAGGTTCGCCGGGCGACATCGGGAAACACGGTCGGGGCGGGACCTGCATCCCGAAGCGACTGGACCGCCGCGAAATGGCTTCCACCCAGCTCTTCTCGGGTCACTCCCACCACATAGATGGCATTTCCCGGTTCCTTGAAGTCCATCGTCACGCAGCGACGGACATCGTCCACCAGCCCCAGGGCGCTGATCAGCAGCGTGGGCGGAATGGCAATCGACTGAATTGAACCGTCCGGGCCGGCGAAGGAAAACTCGTTGTTGAGGCTATCCTTGCCACTGATGAAAGGCGTTCCCAGCGCGATTGCCAGATCATGGCAGGCCAGAATGGCACGGACCAGAGAGCCCAGCGTCTCGGGTCGTTCCGTGTTGCCCCAGCAGAAGTTGTCCAGCAAGGCGATGCGCTGGGGATTGGCACCTACGGCGACGCAGTTCCGCACAGCCTCGTCAATCGCGCTGGCGGCCATCGGATGCGTGTCGAGATCTCCATAGCGGGGATTGATGCCGCAGCTGATGGCGAGGCCGCGGTGCGAATCGAGTCGAGGCCGAATCACGGCCGCGTCACTGGGGCCATCGCTGTCACGGCCCACAAAGGGTTTGATGACACTGCCCCCCTGGACCTCGTGATCGTACTGGCGGACGACCGATTCCTTGCTGGCGATATTGGGATGCGCCAGCAATCGCAGCAGGGTCTCGGACCATTGGGCGGGCCCTTCGCCTGGCGATCGGAATCGCGCTGTCATTGCCTCGAGCGCCGATCGATCCAGCCGTGGGGCAGGGGGGTGGCAGGTCGCTTGCCGCACCACGCGTGGTCGGCCGCGGTGCAAGAATTCCATCGGAAGACGGCCCACTTCGTGGCCATCGTAGGTCAGTACGAGGTCGCCATGGTTGGCGAATCGGCCAAGGATGGTTGCTTCGACCCCTTCTGACGTGGCAAGTTGGGAGAAGGCATCCCAGTGTGCTGGGGGCACCGCCAGGACCATTCGCTCTTGCGCTTCGGAGATCCAGATTTCCGTGTACGACAACCCCTCATACTTCAGGGGTGCCCGTTCCAGCCAAACCTCCGCGCCGAGATCGCGGCCCATTTCCCCAACCGCGCTGGAGAAACCGCCGGCGCCACAATCGGTGACCGCGTGGTACAGCCCCCGATCGCGGGCCTGCAGCAGCACATCGGCCAGCATTTTCTCCGTAATGGCATTGCCGATCTGGACCGCGCCACCCGAGACCGAATCGCTTTCTTCGGTAAGTTCCGCGGAACTGAAGGTGGCCCCGTGGATGCCATCGCGACCGGTGCGTCCCCCCAAGGACACGATCCAGTCGTCCACCACAGGGTCCTTGTCCGACATGCCGACAGGCAGCATTCCCACGCTGCCACAATAAACGAGCGGGTTCCCCAAATAGCGATCGTCGAAACAAATCGCACCGTTGACGGTAGGAATCCCCATGCGGTTGCCAAAGTCGCGCACGCCCGCCACGACCCCCTGCATCACCCGCCGCGGATGGATGACTCCTGGGGGAAGTTCTTGCAACGTCAGGGAAGGATGCGCAAAGCAAAATATGTCGGTGTTGGCGATCGGTCGAGCTCCCAGTCCCGTCCCCAGGGTATCGCGGATGACGCCGCCCAGACCCGTGTTGGCACCACCGTAGGGCTCGATCGCCGAGGGGTGGTTGTGTGTTTCCACTTTGAACGTCACATCGAAATCTGAGTCGAACCGCACGATGCCCGCATTGTCCTGAAAGACACTGACGCACCAGTCATCCTTTCCGAGCCGCTTCCGAATGGTCCCCGTGGCGGCAAAGATCGTCTCCCGGAGCAGGTTTTCGAAATGACGCGTCCCGGTTGAATCCCGAAAGGCGATGGGGCCCGCCAAGGTTTTGTGGCTGCAGTGCTCGCTCCAGGTCTGAGCGATCGTCTCCAGTTCAATGTCGGTCGGTTCGCGGCCAAGGTCCCGGTAGTATCCACGAATGGTCCGCATTTCCACCAGGGACAGGTAGAGGTGCCCCTGGCGGCTCAGCGCACCTAACTGGTCGTCATCCAGATCACGCAGGGGCACCTGACGCAGGGAGAAGGAATACGCCGTCCCCGCATCCAGCTGCCGCAGGGGCAGTTGGCCGAACACGATCCGCTGGACCGACTCATTGGCGAGCAATTTCGCGCCGATGACCGGCAGCTGCTCCTTCACGTCGTGCGAGAACCAGTACTTTCGCAGGGTCGCCACGGCCGTCACGGAAAACGACGCGTCCTGCAGGGCTCGCAGGGTGCTCTCCGCCACCGGGTCCATCACTCCTGGCTTCCACAAGACCTGCACCACCAGCGGCAGTTCCGGCCGCGGGCCGGGTCGATCCGCGCCTGCGGGGGCCACGAGGTAAGATTCCGTAACCGGATCGACAAGCAGAAATTCCGCGGCAGCGACCGCATCCGCTTCGGACAAGGGGCCCTGCAGCAAGTAGCCATGGCAGGTTCGGCAGCGCACGTGCCCGGCGATTCCCAAGTCCTGGGCTTCATGGGCCAGGCGCTGAGCGTCCGTGTCGGGCTGTCCCTCCGCCGGATGGATGTCAACTTCCCAAAGCGTCACGTCGTACCTTTCCCGAGTTCCACAATTGGCGGATCGTTTCGCGATCACCTGCGCGCAGGGCCGCTTGCCACTCGGACAGTTTCTCCAGGACGCGGTCCAGGGCCATGGAAGTGGGCTGGCCATTGGCCAACAAGATGTCGGTCCAGACGTCCGTGCCTCCCGCTGCCACTCGGGTGGTGTCCCGCCAACCCGAAGCGGCGAGGGCGAGCGCCGGTTCCGGAGTCGCGGAGGCCAGGGCAGAGGCCAGGACATGAGGCACATGACTGATCTCCGCGGCATGCATGTCGTGCTCTTCCGGCGAAGCCTCCAGCACCCGCGCTCCCAGCGACTCCCAGAAACCACGGATGGCCGAAACGGCCACCAGGGACGTGCGCGGCGTCGGCGTCATCACGACCCACTGATTGTGGAGCAGACCAGCTCGCGCGGACGGAAAACCGGAATCGTCGCTTCCGACGAACGGATGGCTCCCCACAAAATAGGTGCTCGCCGATACCCGCGCTTCCACCTCCGCGACGATCCCCGCTTTGGTGCTCCCCACGTCCGTCAGCAGCGTGCCAGGTCGGCAACTCCGCGAGGCTTCCACGACCAGGTCGGCAATCGACCCTACGGGTGTGCAGATCACGACGACGTCCGACTGCTCCGCGGCACTCCCCAGCGACGAAGCCACCTCCGTGATGACTCCCGCACGCCTGGCCTCGTCGAGCTCCGACTGGTCCCGTCCAACGCCCAGGACCCGGCGGGCCAGTCCCAGTCGCTGCAGCGCCAGCCCCAGGGATCCCCCCATGAATCCGATACCCACGATGGTGACGGCATCCCACTGGGTCACGTTGGGTCCGGCGGCGATGGCTTCTTCAGGACTCATAGTCGCACCAGGTTGGCATAGGCTTCCCATCTACGTTGTGACATCGGCTGCCGTGGGCTTCCCCCCCGTGTTGCGGCGGAACGCCTACATCCTGCAGGATCCGAGGACAGGTGGAAAGCCGGTGAGACGGCCTTTCCGTTCTCGGCGGGGAACTCGAGAATACAGCACGCCGAAAAACCGAGGCCCTTCGCATGTTCGTTGCCCGTATCCGCACCAAATCGCTGGCCGACCTGTGCTTTCGCGTTGGCAGCTCGCTGGCCGCAGGAATCGATATCCGCAAATGCTGGCAGCGGGAAAACGACCGGGCCACGGGAAAAATGCGGGAAATGACGGGGACGATCCTGCAGCAGGTCCAGGAAGGAAATGACCTGGCCGAGGCCTTTGACCGCACGGGGGACTACTTCCCCCGCCTGGTCCGTGCCATGGTTCGCGTGGGAGAGTCAACCGGCGGCCTCGATCAGATCTTTTTGTCTCTTGCCCGCTATTACCAGGAGGTCCTGTCGGCCCGCCAGCTGCTGCGGCGCTTCGTCGCCTGGCCCCTTTTCGAGTTATTCGTGACCGCCGTCATCGTCGGCATCTTGATCTGGATTCCCGCCGTTTTGCCCAAGATGGACGGTCGGCCGCAGGACATCCTAGGACTGGGATTGGTGGGCCTCCCCGGACTGCTGGTCTATGCCGCCGCGTTGACGGTGCTCGCCGGCCTGGCCGCCACATTTGCCGAAAACGTCCGACAGGATCGTTGGGGTGCGCGTCAGGTGATGAATTTCCTGGAGAAGGTCCCGTGGCTGGGACAGCCCTTGCGTGACCTGGCCTTTGCGCGAGTCACCTGGTCCCTTGGCCTGACGACAAATACCTCCATGGACTTGCGGGACTCGCTGGCGCTGGCGCTCGATGCTTCCTTACTTCCCCGACTGATGCGCTGCAGCGAATCCCTGCGCCTGGAGATTGCTCGCGGACGCGAATTGTCCGAGGCCGCCCTCCGCACGAAACAGTTCCCACCCGAGTTTCTCGATGCGATCCAAGTGGGTGAACAAACGGGCAACCTGAGCGAGTCCATGCAGCGGCTGGCGGTCCAGTACCAGGAACGCGCACGCATGGCGATTCAAAAACTGGCGACCGTTGCGGGCATGGCCGTCTGGCTGCTCGTCGCCACCGTCATGATCATCCTGATTTTCCAACTGTTCGGCCGATACGTCGGCGCAATCCAGAGCCTGACCTGATTCTTCGCCCAGCACGACCGTCGTGGTTCGTTCCCCGAACCTGTGGTGGATCGCAGAACGATCGACGGCAACGCTCGCCCCGCGTCCCGTCGGCCGTTTGCGTGCTGTCAGCGAGTGCAAGTCGTCTGCCGTCGCGCTGAACACGTCCTATCGGGGGCGAGAGTGCCCGGAGTGTCTTCGGATAGGCCCTAGGAATGGAGTGAGTGCAATCCACATTCCGTCTTGGCGGTCCCACTCCAACGACCCGCGCGTTCGTCTTCCCCTAGGGTTACGGCTCGTGTGCAGGGCCAACAGCCGATACTGGTGAACCCCTGATCGTGCAGCGGGTTGTAGGGAATGTCGTGATCCATGATCAACTTCCAGACGTCCGCCTTGGTCCAGTTGGCCAGCGGGCTCACCTTCACCAGATTGAATTTTCGATCCCACCCCACAATGGGAGCATGTGCCCGGTCAGGACTCTGGTCGCGCCGAATGGCCGTAACCCAGGCATCCATTCCCCGTGTCGCTTCCTGCAGTACCCGGACTTTGCGATCAAAGCAACAGCGGTCTGGATCACGGTGGTAGACGGGGCCTCCGTGGACCGCCTCGTACTGTTCCACCGTCAATTCGGCCCGCTTCAGCACGACGTCGATCCCATAGCGTTCTCGAACGCGTTCTCGCAGTGCCAACGTTTCGGGGAACTGATAGCCCGTATCCAGGTTGAAGATGGGGGTCTCCGGAGCAATGGCAGCGAGCAGATGGATGATCACCATCCCCTCAGGGCCAAAGGCCGTTGCCATCGTCAGCCGCGGCTGGAATCGGGTGACCGACCATTCCAGGATTTCGGCCGGCGAAGCCTCCTCCAAGCGGCGATTAGCGGCTGCCAGCTCCGCTTGCAAACCGCCCCCAGGCCCCTGCAAATCGTCATCCCCGAGCCCGGCCTGACGGTCGGTCACCACGTCGCTCTGCAAGACTGGCAGGTGGTTCGCGTTAGACAAATCAGGCCTTTCGTTGGCATACGCCAGCCGACCGAAAGCACAAATCATAGTATTATGACCATATTTGTCAACATAAATCGCGATATACTAATGGGATCGGCACGATGCTTAGCGATACTTTGGGCCGTTCGGCGGGAGATTCCGGGGGTACCGGTCGCGAGGGAGAATTGGCAGGGCCCCGGCTACCTAGTCGGCCGGAGGCGCGCATAATATGCGGGGCGGTGTTACCCGTAGTTTGGTGGATTCCTTGGACTCAGGGCGACGTGTGACGAGTTTTCAGCCGGCAAGCCCTACGACGGGTGATTCGTGCCAGCCTGCGTCCCCTACCGAACCTGCTCGGCAAGAACCGAGTATGGATCGCAGTCTGCAGCTGGCATTGGCTGCGGCGCACGTGGCGGAAGAGAATCGCGGCCAGGACGTCCTGGTGCTCGATCTGAGGGGTCTGACCAGCGTCTTTGATTACTTCGTCATTGCCAGTGGCACGAGTCGCCGGCAGCTGCATGCCATCAGTGACGAAATTGACAAGAAGCTCTGCAAGGAATTGCGCGACAAGCGGATGGGGATTGAAGGCTATCAGGGAAGCAGTTGGATCTTGCTGGACTATGGATCGGTGGTGATCCACCTGTTTGAAACCGAGTCTCGGGACTTTTATGCGATTGAGAAGCTGTGGGGTGAGGCCCCGCGCGTCGTTTGGCAATCGCTCGTCGAGAGAGGCACCGCGGCGCGCGGTTGAGCGGTCCGGGTGGTCGGCCTCTGTCTCCGCAGCCGGACGTTTGACAGGGGGTCGGAACCCGCATAGGCTGGAGAGGTAGTGCGGGACGACTTGTGGCGCTGGGCCTAGGACTGGGACCTATTCGGTTTCGGAAGTCGCCGTGCCGAGTCTGCGCCGTTTCGCCAATTCTTGCCCTGGTAATGAGGTTTCCGATGCGATGTCGATGCGTGTTCGTCGTGACGTGCTTCCTGACCTCCTGGTCAGCCGGCTTATCCTGGGCGGACACCACGACCTTCCAGTCGCTGCTGTACAGTGGCGCAATCATTCGCCAGGGAGTCGTGGGAACGCCCTCCACCGCAACGGGCATCGCCGAATTTGTGCTGGAGGAACCCGAGCACGGATCGGGGCAAGGGCCCACGATGAGTTATCGGATTCGTTTGTTCGGGGTGGACCTGGACGGGCAACAGACGGCCAATATCCTGGATGACGTCACGGCGGTTCATCTGCACGATGCGTCCGGCTGTGCCACGCCGACATGTCAGCCTGGCGACACGGTCGATACGCATCACCTGCTCAACATCTACGGATCACCGCGCAGCGACGATGCCGATCTGGTGGTCGATGCGTTGAACTCTACGTTAACCGGTCTGTGGGATGACTCCGATGCCAATCCGACGTATCCGCCGACGAGCCCCATCTCGGACCATCACGCGCTCCAAGCGCTTCACGGAGGGATGGCCTTTTTGGTGGTCCACACGAACGAAGTCCCATCGGGGGCCATTGGGGGCTTCTTGACAGTGGTACCCGAGCCGGTCGTGGGGCCGCTGTTCGTACTGGCCGTCGTGGCAGGTATTGAGCGGAGCAGGCGCCGACGTTAGGACTTCTTGTAGCCTAGCGACTGGATGACGTGCAGCATTTCGTCGTAGGTGACGAACCGTCGCCGATTCCGGATCTTGTATTCATCGATGGCGAAGGCGATTTCGCGACCCGCCGGCGAGAGGTCCTGGTAGGAGCTGGAGAACTGACGGCGTTCAACGCCCGGGGGCACTGGCAGAATCTCCGAACTTCGGCGGTCTGCAAAGCTGTGAGGGAAAATCGGAGTGGTGTCGGTTAGGGGCGTCATGGTCATCTCCCAGGGTACTGAAGGAAAACCGAGTTCGGCGTTCTCACCAGGCGAGGTGCGTCCCTGGAGACCGGCCACCAAAGCGTAGGACACGATTTCCCGCTTGTCAAAAAAACCTGGGGCGTCTGGGAGGCCGGATTCCCGTGAGGCGGAACCGTGGACCGTTCGTTCCCCCCGCATCTCCACGTTTTCCGTACTTCTGCGGATAGGCGTCAGAATCGTCCGTGGCGCCAAAAAACGCGTACAGGCCCGAAATCCGGCCCCCCGCGCACATGGACGAGGCGGACACACAGACATCTCGCACCGCGCGGCGCGCCGCGGTATCCGCCCATGGCGCATGAATGGGCAGCCTATCGCTGGTCCGAAGAAGGACGGAGCTACCTGGTCAGTCGGTCCGCTACGGCGCTTGCCAACTGGTACTGCGGGGTACCACCACGTCGAAATAACCGATCATCATCTCGTCGTCCGTCTGGTCACCCCAACGCACCAACCTGGTTGGATCGGGATTGTTGAGGTTTCCCTCCGAATTGTCGAACACGGCTTCGCAAAATACCCGCGTTCCCGCCGGAAGGGACCGTGGCTCGGACAACCAATACGCCGTCTGCCAGTTGAAGTCGTAATGGGGAACGTTAAGCTGTGGCTGGCGAGTGCCGTCGGGCAACACCAGGGTGAACCGGAATGACTTGCCCCGCAGGTGCATGTGCGGGCTCAGGCTGAGCAGCGTGCATTCGGGCAACTGTTCGGGCAGCATGGCCGTGGCGCGATAGTCGGGCTCGCCAGGTGGAATTCGCAGCCGTACCTGCACGGCACTGGTGGTGTGCACTTCGTGCGTGATCGATTCCGGATCGGCGAAGACAAAACCAACCGATGTCAAGTCCTGTTCTTCCGTCCCTACGGGAGTGTAGTGTACCTGGAACACAAGCTCGCTATTGGCCGGGACGCGTTTGGCCATACCCGTGGGAAACGGCCGGACACGGCTCCCCGGAACGAAGCCAACCAGGAAACCGCGTTCGCCTTGCATCAACCGGCGGCTCCCTTTGGGTCGCGCAAAGATGAGGACGTGGTGCACGACCGATCGATTGCCCGGACGGATTTCCGCCGCGGAGATCCAGCGATCTTCCGACCAGCCGGGGTCGACGCGGAAGTAGCGATATTCCAGTTTCCCTTCCGCGGGCACGACAAAGGGCGTATCGCGCATCTTGACCACGACATCGGGTTCTCGAGGCAGTTGCCAGCCCGTGGTGAACGTGGGCGAGTCGGGCCGTTGTGCGGGGTCCCCTTCCGGGGCCCCGGCGGCTACCCACCGCGCCACGAGCGACTTTTCCTCCGGTGACAGGGAACCGTCATTTGCGAACTGGCCGATATCGGGATCGGCGTGCCAGGGCGGCATCCGCTGTTCTCGGACTACTTCGTCAATCATCTCGGCCCAGCCAGCCACTTCTTGGTATTCGGTCAATGCCATGGGAGCGATCTCGCCGTCGCGATGGCACTCGACGCAATGCTGGTTCAAGATCCGCGCGATCTGTCCGCAGTAGGTGATCTCCGCATCGGCCACGTCGGGCCGATCGCGGCCAATCAGGCAACCGGGGGCGGGCTGGTGGCCCTGCGCCACGGGTCGTTGCGCCAGGAGGTCGTCGATCGCCTCACGCAGATCGCGATGTCCTGGATTCGAGCGGACAAAGCCAATTCCATACTGGTCATCGACACGGCCGAAATACTGAATTCGGCGTTCGGCATCCAGCACGAAGACTTCGGGGGTCCGCGTCGCACCGCACGAATCCGCCACGCGCTGGGCTTCGTCCTTGAGGAGCGGAAGCGTCAACTGCAATCGATTCGCAAACGCGCCGATCTCGCGCAGCGAATCCTGCGAATTGGGATCGATTCCCAGGATCGTCACCCCCCGATCGCGATATTCGTCCTGCAACGCATTCAGTCGCAGGGAGTATCGCCGGGCGAGCGGGCACTCCGTCCCCAGAAAGGCCAGGACCACCACCTCCGCATGGTGGTAATCGGAAAGCCGGTGTTCACGCCCGCGCGAGTCCGTGAGCGTGAAATCGCGGACGACCCTGCCGATCACGTCGGCCGGTGGAGGTTCCTGCGAGCACAGAGGACAGCCAAACAGGGTCGTCGCGAGCATCGCAGCCGCCAGCAAGGGGACGTGAATCCACCCTGGCCACGTTCCGGTTATTCGTCCCAGAACGGCACGCTCGGCACGAGGAGGTCGGCGAGCGACCAGCCGGAGCGTCCCACTGGCAACCGAGCCGCAACTCGCTGTATCTGCGGGCACTACCCGCGTCAGCATGCATGGGGAATTGGACTGCACGGACGAGGCCTTTCTGCTCAGGGCTTGACGTTGCCGTCGGTGACCATTTTGAAGGAATCGGTGCGAAAGGGCCCGGCAGGTAAGCCGTTCCGATTCATGAGATTGGGGGCCGCCGTATCGTTCCAGGCAAATCGCACGGCCGTGGGTTGGGGGACCTGAGGGCTGGATACGACGATCGTATTGCCTTCGATCGTGGCCTCTGCGGGCGCAAAATTGCCGTCCGGTCCCGCGATGGTAAATTCCTTGGGGCGCTTGCCATCGCGGGTCACGAGGCCTGCCCCCACGTAGTCAAGGAATATCCTCACTTGGGAACCCTCGATCTGGTGCGAATGGTACAGCGGTCCGCTGGGTACCATGCCGCGCCGACCGTACGTGCGCGAGAGCGCCCAGCGGGCCAGTCGGTCCCCGACATCTCGTTTATTGGCCGGATGGATGTCCTTGAAATCCCCGATGTCGATCGTCACGGCCATGCCCGTATTCGGCAGCTGCAGGGTTTGGGTCTGGGCCTCCCAGAGTTCCGCACAGGCGGCCGGATCGGTCCCACCGTAACGGAAGGGAGCGAGTTGCACAAAGTAAAAAGGGAAGTCCCCCTGGCGCCACATGCGGCGCCAATCACGGATCATGGTGGGAAAAAGGGACGCATACTGCTTGGCCCTACCCACGTTGCCTTCACCCTGGTACCAAATCGCGCCTCGCATGGCGAATGGCACAATGGGGTGAATCATGGCGTTGAAGAGCGCACAGCGGTGGCACTGCGGATTGGCGTCGTTCTTGGTGGACTCCCAGAGGTCGTGGAACTCGGCCCTTCCATCGAGCGCTGCGGGACTTGTCCAGGCCTCGGCGGGTGTACCACCAAAATAGGTACCCACCAGCCCCACGGGCAGATTCAGTTCCTGCGAGATGCGCTTGCCAAAATAGTACGCCACCGCGGAAAAATCGGCGACCGATTCGGGGGTGCAGACCTGCCAACTCCCCTCACAATCATCCTTTGGCTCGTCGGACCACTGCATCGGCACACGGAACAATCGCAGCCGCGGGTGGCTGGCTGCCTGGATCTCTTCCGCACCACCAGCCGACTGCTTCAGGCCCCACTGCATGTTGGATTGTCCTGAACAGATCCAGACCTCCCCGGTCCAGACGTCCGAGAATGCCAGTTTCTGGTCGCCACTTTGAACGACCAGTTGTCGCGGACCGCCCGCCGGTTGTGGGGGCAGTTCGACCCGCCACGTGCCGTCGTCAGCGGCCGTAGCCGTCTGTTGCGCCGTTCCAAACTGCACAGTGACCGAACTGCCTGGGTTGGACCACCCCCAAATGGGCAATGGCCGGTCCCGCTGAACAACCATGTGATCGCCGAAGAGGTGCGGCAGTCGCAGGGCCTGAGCTTCATCGGCGCGGGTCGGAACGGGCAGGCAGACCAGCCCCAGATAAACGAGCGCGAGGCAGAACGGGTGCAAGGCCACAGCGCCCCACTCGATGGAACCCCCTAGGGGACGATTTCGGCTCAGGCGGGTCAGAGGGGAACGCATCGCCATCGTGATTTTCCCTTTCAGCAGAGCTTCAGGATTCGGACGTCAGGACTCGAAGGACCGCCTGACCATGGTCCCACCTCGAGGCACCCAGGTTCCTTGAATGTACCGAGGTGCCTAGGAGTTGAACAGAAAAAAACGGAGCCGGCAAGCTGGACCTTACTCCGTTCGCAGAGCGATGGCGAACGAATCGCGTCGCGTTCACGATCCGCGAGTCGGCGGAACGGAAGCATGGCCTGGAAGTCCGTTACGTCCCTGGGCAAGAGAAGGATCGCCGGAACTCCACGCGGCACGCACCGGACGATCGCTTACTGTGGCGGGATTTCCTGGAGTCGCTTCCGGACAAACTCGACCTTCGGTTCCCCCAAGCCGCTGCGGCGACTGCCGGTGAGAAATTCAGCGACGTACCGTTGGCGTTCCTTCTTTTCGGGGACTTTGAAGTTATCCCCCTTCTGCAGGATGGGTCTCAAATCGGGCATGGTGCCGAAGGCGCGAGTCCCGGCCGCCTGACAGGGGTACCAACGACCATTGCCCTCCGAGTCCTCCAGATAGAACTCGGGATAGCAGTGGTCGGGAACCCAAACGGTTCGAGCGGGGACTCCATGGGCCCGACACAGCGCGATGAACAGCGATGTCAGTTCTTCACAGTCCCCGGTACCGTCCTTGAGCGCCGCCAGGGCGCCCTTGAGCGGTCCGTTCATGTACTTCACGCGTTCACGCACCTCATCGTAATAGCGCTCGATCTGCTTCCAAGCCGAGAGTGCCGGATCGGTCAGCTCCCGCGCCAATTCCCGGATCTGTCGATGTCGCGATTCGATCGAGGGACTCGGCCCGAGGTATTTCTTCAGCTCCTTGGGAACGCGTTTGGGAATGACCAGGGCGTCCGGATTGTCCGGTGGCGGGGCGGCAAACCGCTCGACCTCGAACAAGACGAGGGCCTCGGCCGTGCGGCCACCCGGCAAGCTGGGGATGTTGGTGAGCATTTGCTTGACACCACCATCCAGCGTTCGGTAATTCACACTGCCGACAAAGGGTCGTGTGAAACGCTCGTCAACCACCCGGACCTTTTGTTCGGGCCAGTCGGTCGGGACGGGAACTGTGCCGTAGATGCCCAGGCAGGGGCCACCGCTGGCCTGCACGATCAGGCCGACTTGCCAAAGGGCCGTCTCGTGGGAGAGACCGCCGGCCGACGTTGGCTCTGGGACCGCAGGTGCCTGGCCCAGGCTGCGACAGACCAGCAGGGACACGAGGAACAGCGGCAGGCAGCAGCGATGGACCATGAGATTCCCGCGAAAGACCGACACGTGGGCCGACGCCCACGCGGGCCGACGCCCACGCGGGGCCACTCCCCAATGCTTAGTTGCCGATGGACCGCGACGTCTTGGGGGTCGGTTCGCCCACGGAAACCACGCGGTCTGAGATGATTTTACCGTAGTTGGCGCTTCCAACGGAGAAACCGCCTGGGATGAACGTACTGTTTTCCGTACCTGGGACCGGCGCGACATACGGTTCCGTCGTCATGGGTGGTGTCGTGGAAAACGGTTGTGTGGAAATCGCGGGATCACAGCAAGGGTCGCAGGCCGTGGTTGGCGGACATTCCACTGGAGGGCAAGGGGAAAACGTCGGTGGCGGGCAGGCGGGAAAGCACGGGGCAGGTGCCGGCGCCACCACACTGGGACCGGCGCAGCGTGCCCCACGCAGACCCCAGCATCGCAATCCCCGGCGGCAGCAGCCGCTGTCCGTCGAGACGACGACCAGGACGAGGCTCAAAAGGATGACGCGCTTCATGGAACGATTCTCCGGTAGGGATGGGCGGTGGGAGGCAGGGCGGGAAGGGTGCAGGATTGCCCGCGGGGCGTGGCGACTGCGGCCCATTCGGACTGCGGCGCATGGGGCGGGCAAGCAACCGTACCTCACGGGTCGTGATGAGCAACTGCCACAGGTGGATTTTTCGCCACATTCTTGATCGGGATAGAAGCTACGGCCGGCACATTCGCGTTAATCCATGCGACACCGGAAGCAGGTATCCTGAACCTGCGCAAGGACTTGCGGGCGTCGGCAGTCCGATGACTACCTACGCGCCATGTGGCACCGGCGGGAAGCCTGTGCCCCATGGAAGCGGCCCTCGAGAAATCACAGGTTGGACGCCTGTGGCACACGGAAGCAGGGGAGTCGATTGGATCGGACCTTCGCCAGCGCACGGAGGTGCTCTGGGTCAATGCGACCATGCTCGTCCCCTGGACGGTCGTGCCGTGCGCCGTCGTGGTGCGGTGCTTTGTCCGTGCTGCTGTGCGCGATCGGACTGGGTGGACGCGCGACGTGCGATGCGTCGGACAGTTCGCTCGCTGCACTCGCGCCGGACCAGGTTGCGACCTGCCCCTGCGAACCCGCCTGCGACGAAGTCTGGGTGATCAGTACGCGGGCGATGGGAGATCGACCCAGCGGGTCCTGTCTCTGCCGTCCGCAGCTGTGTTACGAGCGATACGACGGCTGCGGCGAGTGGCACGCCAGCAATGCGTGTGACTACTTCTGTCGTCAGCACGAATTCGCGGTCACGGTCGTGTATGTCCATGGGAATCGACAACGCGATTGCGAGGCGCGGGAACAAGGGGTGGCCGTCTATCGGCAACTCCGCCGTTGCTGTCCTACGTCCTGTCCCATACGGTTTGTGATCTGGTCGTGGCCCAGTGAACCCATTCCTGCCTCCTATCGCATCGTGCACGATGTGCGGGTCAAGTATGGTCGCACGGCCACGCAGTCGTACCTGCTGGCGCGCTGGCTGGGACGTACGTGTCCGGACACTCGCATCTCACTGGTCGGTTACAGCTATGGCGCCCGCGTGATCGTGGGGGCGCTGCATCTGCTGGGAGGCGGCTGCCTGGAAGGTCGCCGTCTGCCCGACGGCTGCTGCCGGACCCATTGCCTCGACGTGGTCCTCTGGGCCGCCGCGACGGAGAATGCCTGGCTGGCCGCCGGCTTTCCCCATCAGTGTGCGCTGCGTGTTGTGGACCAGATGTTGATCACGGTGAACCGACACGATCCCGTGTTGCGGCGATTCCGCCGCTGCATCCTGCGGGCTCGGCATCGGGCCCTGGGACTGACCGGTACTCGCGGCGCGTTGTGCGGTTGCGGTGGCTGCGGAGGGATCTGTGAGCTGGATGTCACCTGCCTGGTGGGGAGGCGACATCACTGGCGGAAGTACGCTTGTTCTCCCACGATCCTCTGGCATACGGCCCTGGTGGCGATTGGCCGACCTTGAGTCGGGATGTTACAATCCGCAGTTGTCTGTCGCTGCCCCCCGTCTCGGACCCACCGGTACTCACGATGGGCTGGAACGTCTCCGCCAAGGTCGAATACGCCTGCATGGCCATGCTGGATCTCGCGGCCATGGAACGACTGGATCGACCCGTGCAACAGAAACGGATGGCGGACCGACATGAGATTCCCGCTCAGTTTCTGGTGCAGATCCTGCAGCAACTGAAGGCGGCAGGCCTGGTGATCAGTACCCGAGGCGCGCTGGGGGGGTACCAGCTGGCCCGTTCCGCCGACTCGATCACCCTCTGGGACGTGGTCGCGGCCGTTCAGGGAGACGCGGATCGAGATGCCTTTCAGAACCGCAGCTCATTGGCCGCGAACGTGCTACGGGCGGTCTGGCAAAACGTATCCGTGGCCGAGCGAGCGGTCCTGCAAGAAACCACCCTGGCGCAGTTGGCGCGTCGTATGGATGTCGCCAGTGAACCGATGTACTTCATATAAGCTCCATTCCACTCCTTTCGTCCGCGCACACAGGAGTCTTCGCTATGGCCGTCATCCGACCCTTCGGCCTCCAGAAGTGGATCAATGATCATCGCGACTTGTTACAACCCCCCGTGGGCAACAAATGTGTCTACGAGCAGGCTGAGGATTTCATCGTCATGGTGGTCGGCGGCCCCAATGCCCGCAAGGACTATCATTACAACGAAGGAGAGGAGTTCTTTTATCAGTTGGAGGGAGACATCCAGGTCAAGATCATTGAGGACGGAAACCCGGTCACGATCCCCATCCGGCAGGGAGAGATCTTCCTGTTGCCCCCGAAGGTACCCCATTGTCCGCAGCGGCCTGCCAGGTCCGTGGGACTGGTGATCGAGCGGACTCGTCGGCCGGGCGAAAAGGATGGGTGCCTGTGGTTTTGCGAGGGATGCCAGCGTATGCTCTACGAGGAGTACTTTCAGCTGACGCAGCCCAAGGACATTGTGGTGAAGCTCCGAGGGGTCGTGGAGAAATTCAAGGGATCCACCGAGCTGAGGACCTGCAAACACTGCGGCTCCACACTGGCTCTGTAATCGTGTTGTGCACCCCAAGGCCGTGGCACTTGCCCTCGCATACTTCCTCCCATGCCTGATGCCCCGCCCCCATGACGGCACCCGCACACGAGATTCTCCCGCGAGCACGGATCGATATCCACACGCATATCCTGCCACCGCGGCTGCCGGACCTGGCAAAGCGCTACGGATACGGCGGATTCGTCGATCTGGTCCACCAGCACCCCGGCTGCGCGCGGATGATGATCGATGGTCGCGTGTTCCGCGAGATCGAATCCAACTGCTGGGACCCGCAGGTGCGTCTGTCGGAATGTGATGCCTGCGGCGTGGACGTGCAGGTCCTGTCCACCATACCCGTCATGTTCAGCTATTGGGCCCAACCGGCCCACGCGCTGGACCTTGCCCGATTGCTGAATGACCACCTGGCCTCGGTGGTCGCGCAGCATCCCGGTCGGTTTCTGGGCCTCGGGACCGTGCCGCTGCAAGACCCTGACCTGGCAACCGGAGAGCTGGAACGGTGCCGGCGGGACCTGGGTCTGCAGGGTGTGGAGATCGGCAGCCACGTGAACGCCTGGAATCTGTGTGACATCGAGTTGTCACCGTTCTTCGCCGCCGCGGAACGGCTGAATGCCGCGATCTTCGTGCACCCCTGGGACATGCTGGGGCAGGATCGGATGCCCAAGTATTGGCTCCCGTGGCTGCTGGGCATGCCGACGGAAACGGCCCTGGCCGCTTGTTCCCTGATCTTTGGTGGCGTGCTGGAACGTCATCCCCGGCTGCGGGTCGCCTTTGCCCACGGCGGCGGGGCGCTGCCTGCCATTTGGGGTCGGCTGGAACGCGGCTTTCAAACGCGCCCCGATCTGTGCGCAGTCGATAACCCGTACCCCCCCCACCAATACGCCGGTCGGTTCTACCTCGATACCCTGGTTCACGACCCACGCGTCCTGCACCTGCTGCTGTCGCTCTTCGGTGAGGAGCGACTCGCCATGGGCAGCGATTATCCCTTTCCGCTGGGGGAAGAGCCCCCGGGGCGGCTGATCGATTCCATGGACGAACTCAGTGATGCCACCCGCTGCCGACTGCTCGGGGGAACCGCCCGTGAATGGCTAGGCCTTCCGGAGAGTTGAAACGAAGAGACGGCGCAGGCAGAACAGCCCGATCAGGCCGACGAAACCACCGGGCTCCGGGACGGCCACCGCAATGATATCGAGAATCGTACGCGCCCCTGGGGCATAGGCATCCGGCAGTACGAACACGTTCCGCAGCGTGCCATCGGTGCCATACTCGATTCCCGGCGGTCCGACGGTGGCGACAAACAGCGAGTCGCTCAGGCCATCGAAGTTGAGATGCCGCACTTCCGCGCTCGTCAATCGGCTCATCAAGCTGGGTTGCGGCTGAGCAATGTCATAGACTTCGATATCGCCGGCCTGGTAGCCCAAGTACAACAGGGACCGCGCTTCGTCGATGGCGAGATTGCTGGGAAATGGTCCCACCGGGATCGTACTCTGCAGGGTCCCCTGCGAATCAAACGCCTGCAGCACTGCCGGCACGCTACCACTCGACACGTAGATATTTCCATTTGCATCCGCGTCGGCGCCGCCGTAGTTGCCTGGTGTAGTGACTGTCAAATTGGGGACTCCCATGGCGTCCAGGCGGACGACGGCTCCGTCGAATTTCAAGTACATATTGGACTGCTCATCGAGCTCCAGGGAGTAGGGAACGTCCGTAGGACTGAACGGCGATGGTATCTGCGCCACGAGGTTTCCGAGCAGATCGTACTGGTCAATGTGATATCCCCTGAACGGATACTCAAATACTCCCACGTACACGGACGATTCGTCGGCCGCCAGGTTGACGGGGCGGTCGTTGAACGAATACGGGGCGAACACCCCGGAAAACGCGCCCGTCTCGGTGAACGTAACGACATCGAATCGCACGCTGAGATCGGGAAAGTGACCTTGGGCCGCAGCGAAGATGGTCCGCTGCAGTTCGGCTCGCGCGCGCACGGGCGCCACGCTCAGGGCACAGCAGCAGGCCGCTGCCAGAAAGAGTGCACGTCGTGTCGAAATCATGAGTTCTACCTCTGCGCTTTGCGCCTTCTACGTTGCAAGCGTTCCGCCAGCTTTGCGCCTACTGGCGCTCGAGTTCCGCGCCGGTGCCACGGGCCCCTACGTCCCCTATGATACCACACCCGCTAGAATCTATTCACTGCGGCACGGTCAATGAATGTCGGCATGTCCCGTCGGGGCCGCACAAAGGCCGGGCCGCCGTCCATCGTGGCACCCAACTCCCTGGAACGTCCCTTCGATGCCATCGGAAGAGCCCCGCCCCGCTGTCTCGTTTGGCGGACTTCGCGTGGCCGCGTTCGAAAGTCGGCGCTGCGAGGAGACGGCGAGCCTGATCCGGTCCCGCGGCGGTCAGCCGTTTGTCAGCCCATCCATGCGGGAACTACCCCTGCAGGAAAACGAAAAGGCCCTGGACTTTGCCAACCAGCTCGTCACGGGCCAGGTCGATGTCGTGATCTTCCTTACTGGGGTCGGATTCCAGCATCTATTGGGATTCTTGGATCGGCATTTTCCGCGGCAGCGAATCTTGAACTCGCTCAGGGATATCGTCACGATCGCCCGCGGCCCGAAGCCGGTCGCCGCCATGAAGGAGGTCCAGCTGGAGGTGACGTTCAAGGTTCCCGAGCCCAACACCTGGCGTGAAGTCTTGCAGACGATCGACGACGACGTGCCGATTTCCAATCTGACCGTGGCGATCCAGGAATACGGAGAACCCAGTCCCAGCCTTGTCGCGGGACTCGAGGCCCGCGGCGCTCGGGTGCTTGCCGTGCCCGTATATACCTGGGACCTGCCCGAGGACACGGGTCCCTTGGAAGAGAACCTGCGGGCCATCTGCCGCGGCGAACGGGACGTACTGCTCTTCACCTCCGGGCAGCAGGTGGCACACGTCATGCAGATGGCGCAGCGACTGTCGCTCACCGAATCCTTCCGAGACATGCTCGTGGAGGCAGTGGTGGGGTCGATCGGCCCTTCCACCAGCGAAGCGCTCCGTCGGGCAGGGCTTCCCGTCGACTTTGTTCCCACGCGCTCGAAACTGGGCATCCTGGTGAGCGAGGCGGCGCTGCATGCCGCCGACCTTCAGAGGCGGAAACGCCGGATTCAGACGCGGCTGGCCGATCCTTCCCACGACGTGCTGGATCCGCACGCCCCCTGGCAGGACAGCCTGCTGATGAAGGCTTGCCGGCGGGAAGCGACCGATACGACGCCCATCTGGCTAATGCGACAGGCCGGGCGCTACTTGCCCGAGTACCGCGCCATTCGTCAGTCTCATACCTTTGCGGAGCTCTGCAAGCGACCTGACCTATGTGCCCAGATCATGATTCAAACCGTGGAAACGCTGGGGGTCGATGCGGCGATCCTCTTCGCGGACCTGCTGCCCATCCTGGAACCCATGGGGATGGACCTGGAATTCACGCCGGGCGAAGGACCCGTGATCCGTAACCCGCTCCGCGACGTAGAGGATATCGACCGGGTCGAGGAATTGAGTGATGTGGAGGCACTCGACTGCATCTTCGAGACTGTTCGCCTGACCCGGGCGGGAATATCCCCCAAACTGCCGGTGATCGGGTTCGCCGGGGCCCCCTTCACGCTGGCCAGTTACGCCATCGAAGGGGGGGCCAGTCGCAACTTCTTGCATACAAAGACATTGATGTACCGAGATGCCGGGGCCTGGCGGGAACTGATGCAACGATTGACGCGAGCCGTGATCCGCTACTTGAACGCCCAGATTCGTGCCGGGGTACAATGTGTGCAACTCTTTGATTCATGGGCGGGCTGCCTTTCGCCCGAGGACTACCGCCGCTTCGTCCTGCCCCATGTCACCGACGTCGTACAAGGGCTGTCCTCTGGGGTCCCCGTGATCCTATTCGCCACGGGAAACCCGGCCCTCTTGCCACTCCTGGCGGATTCCAACCCTGCCGTGGTCGGCATCGATTGGCGAATTGGGCTCGACGAGGCCTGGAAGCGTATTGGATACTCGCGGGGTATCCAGGGAAACCTGGACCCCGCCGTATTGCTGGCGGATCCCCACGAAGTGGGCAGGCAGGCCCGCCTGGTCCTGAGGCAGGCGGCGGGCCGGCCCGGTCACATTTTTAATCTGGGTCACGGAGTCCTGCCACAGACTCCCCCGGATCACGTCCGACGCCTCGTGGACGAAGTCCACCAGTTCCAGCGAAGTTAGAAGATGAGTCTTTTCAAGATTGCCTGGCGGAGCATCCAGCAGCGAGGAATTGCCTCGGCCTTGACCTGCTTCAGCATGGCGCTGGGCGTGCTGCTGGTCGTCCTGGTGCTGACCATTTCGGGGCTCGTCAATGAGTCGTTCCGCACCAATTCCAGTCTCGGCTACAACTTGATTGTCGGCGCCAAGGGGGGAAAACTGCAGCTGGTGCTGAATACGGTCTACTACCTCAGCAGCCCCGTTGAGAACATTCCCTATTCCTTTTACGAGGAATTCCTGGGTCGAGAGGATCGTGGCGACGGCCGCGACGGGCGTTACGCGGAGCTCACCCGCTTTGCGATTCCCGTTTGCCTGGGCGATTACTTCCAAGGCTACCGGGTTGTGGGCACGACCCCGGCCATGTTCGAAGGGTACGAATACGATTCGCAGCGGAAGCGCAGGTACGAGTTCGCGGAGGGTCGTTGTTTCGAAACGTACAACCGTGAGCATGGCTTCTTTGAAGCGGTGGTGGGATCCACGGTCGCGCGGGAGCGCGGTCTGAAAGTAGGGGATACCTTCGCCCCCACGCATGGCCCCGAAGGCGACACGCACGATGAGTTTTTCCTGGTGGGGATCCTCAAGCCGTCCGGGACGCCCGTCGATCGCGCGGTCTTCGTGAACATGGAGGGCTTCTATCTGCTGAAGGGGCACGCCAAGCCACTGGCGGACACCGAAGCATCTGGTGGGGCGGGCGGCCCGACTCGAATCCCACTCCAGGTAGCACGCACGATGGAGTCCATTGGACCCGTGACGGACTCCCCACTCCCCGAGGAACGTCAAAAGCTGCAGCCCCTGCCCATTCCCGAACGAGAGGTCACCGCCATCTTGCTGCGGACCGCAAATAGCCTCATGACCCTGGGCCTCCGCAATGAAATCAATGAAGGGGGCGTGGCCCAGGCGGTACCCCCGATCCAGGAAATATCGCTGTTATTTGAAACTTTCGTCAAACCGATTCAAGCGGCTTTCCTGCTGTTCACCGCCCTGATTTGCCTGATTTCAGGTGTCAGTATCCTGGTCAGCATATACAATTCGATGAGCGACCGTCGGCACGAAATCGCGGTGATGCGTGCACTGGGAGCGCGGCGTGGCACGGTACTGTGGATCGTGCTGCTGGAGTCGGTCCTCTTGGCGCTGGGGGGCGGCCTGCTGGGCTGGATGGCCGGCCATGCGTTGATCGGTGGTCCCCTGAGCTCGATCGTGGAACAGCGGACGGGAGTCGAAATCGGCGTGTTCGATTTCGCACCGGCCATCAATCCTGTGGAACTGCTGGGTGGTTCGTCGATTGTCCCTTGGAGCATCTCGCCGGAGTTCCTCTTGATCCCGCTGCTGATCCTGTTGGCGATTGTCGTAGGCGTTGTCCCGGCGCTGGCCGCTTACCGGACGGACGTCGCCAAGTCGCTATCCGCCTCACCGTAAGCCATTTTCGGACGTGACATCATGCATCCTTGGCAACTCTCCTTGACCCTGGTCCTGGCGCTTTGTGTCCGCGGTGCGTCCGCCTGTCCGTTCTGTACGGCGGTGGCACAAACGATCGATGAAGAAATGCAATCGATGGACGCCGCCGTCCTGGCCACTTTGGAATTCGCGGCGGACTATGACGACGAATCGCTGCCGGAAGGGGAGCTGCCCATGAGTCGCTTCCTGGTGAAGGAAGTCCTGAAAGGAGAGGCCTTGATTCAGCCGGGCACGACCATCGAGGCGGCCTACTTCGGCCCCAGCGATAAGGCGGCCACCTATCTGCTGATGGCCACCGATCCCCCCAAGCTGCTCTGGGGATCGCCTCTGCTCTTGTCCGATCGAGGCGCCGAGTATGTCCGCCAGATCACGACGCTGCCCCGAGATACCTCCCGCCTGTCGTTCTTCCTGAAGCACCTGGAAGACCAGGACGAGCTGCTGGCGAGGGACGCCTACGACGAGTTTGCCAAGGCGCCGTATCCGGATGTAAAGGCCTTGAAGGACCAGCTCGATCGGAAGCAGCTCCTGGCCTGGATTAGTGACAAGAATGTGTCCGTGGAGCATCGCCGGCTCTATCTCACCATGCTGGGAATCTGCGGCAATGCGGCCGACGGAGAGGAGCTGGCCAAGCTGCTGAAATCGGGTGACCCCACCGATCGCGCGGGGTTGAATGCCATCATCGGCGCCTATCTCTGCCTGGCGGGCTCCGATGGACTGAAATTGATTGACGAGCAGTTCCTGGCCAATGACGACGCGGAGTACGCGGACATCCATGCGGCCATCATGGCGCTCCGGTTCCATGGGAACGAGACCGACGTGATTCCTCGTGAGGACGTGATCCGGTCCATGCGGCTCGTCCTGCAGCAGGAAGACATTGCGGATCTGGTGGTCCCGGATCTGGCCCGCTGGGAAGACTGGTCGGTCATGCCACGGTTGATCGAGCTCTTTGAGAAGGCCGATCCCAAGACCAACTGGGTGCGAGTGCCCGTGGTGAATTTTGTGAGAGCTTGTCCACTGCCAGAGGGCAAAGAGGCCCTGTCGCGGCTGGAGTCGATCGATGCGGACGCGGTGCGGCGGGCGAGTGCCCTGTTCCCGATGACTCCGACCGCCAGTCAGGACAATGGACCCGACCCGAGTGCGGCGCCGATTGCGTCGAACGAGCCGCCCGCGGTCGAGCCCTCCGTTGCGGCGGACGATGCGCCGGATCCATTCGCGAACCAGGCAGTGGCCGTCGAGGGAGAGTCGGCGGATGGGACGGTGGGATCGGCCAGCGCGTCCCAACCGGATCCGCCCGTGCAACCTGCCCCCTCTGCGCGTATCGAGGATCCCCGCTGGGGATGGCCCCGCTGGCTGGCGCTCCTGATCGTTCTCGGCCTGGCGCTGGGCCTGGCCCGGTTCCTCAAGTATCCTGGAAATAACCGTGTCGATGCGCCCCGCGCACCTGGCTGATGATGCGTCGTGCGGTGCGCCCCTAAAGCATTGCTTCCCTGAAGCATAAGCAATATGTCGACGAGTTCCGTCATCGAAGATCGTGAGCAGGGCGACTATCAGCGGTACCGGTCCCTCTGCCTGGCGGCCGTGCTGAGCCTGGTCTTTGGATTCATGTCCATCCCCGCCTTGTTCCTGTCAGGGCTGTTGTTTATGCCGGTCTTGGGAGTAACTTCCGCCTTCCTGGCGTTTCGCCGGATTCGATCGGCCCCGGACGAATTGACCGGCAGGGGACTGGCTTGGGCCGGACTTCTGCTATCGCTGACCGTATTCCTGGCGGGAACTGCCATCGCCACGACGGTCTACATGACGGAACTGCCAGAAGGATGCCGGCGACTGACCTTCGCCGAATTGCAGCCGTCGGACGATGCCTCCGCGACCCAGGTGCCGGATCGAATCGTGCCCCTCGATGGCCAGCGGGTCTTCGTCAAGGGATACGTATTGGCCGACGACCGATCAGCCGACCTGCGAAAGTTCGTTCTGGTCCCCGACATGAAGACCTGCTGCTTTGGTGGAAATCCCAAGTTGAGCGATATGATCGAAGTCACGTTGCGGGAACCGTTGACGGTCAAGTTTTCGTTCATGCGGCGAAAACTGGCCGGTACGTTTCGGGTCGACACGAGTCCCAAGCGTGAAAATGGCGCGGATGGGCCTCACTACCGGCTGGATGCCGACTACGTGAGGTGACATGCCCGGTCCACGACGCCACTATGCGATCTTCGCCTGCCTGCCATGGTTGGCCTTCCTTGGCTGCGATCAGGGGCAAGGGCCATCCCTGCAGTCGTCGCGCGTTGTCTCGGCGCAAAGGCCTGCGGCCAAGCCGGCTGCCAAGGACGGGAAAACGGGCCGTCGCCGCGACCGGCGGCCGGCAGCGCCTCCTGCGGCAGCGCAGACTGCCAACCTGAGGGCCCGTCCCCGCGCGACACTTCGCCGATCCGGTGGTGTGTACGACTTGACCTTTGACGACCTCGAATTCGGTATCGAACGCGATCAGGACTTTGACGAAGCGATGCTGACCCATACCATCCGCAGCCTGGAAGGGAAGCGAGTGATCTTGCGAGGGTTCATCCTGTCGTCGTCCATATTTCAGCAGTCGGGGATCCAGGAGTTCGTCCTGGTGCGCGACAACCAGGAGTGCTGCTTTGGCCCCGGCGCGTACCTGTACCACAACGCACGGGTCGAGATGGTTCCCCCCAAAACGGCAGATTTCTCCATTCGCCCGGTAACGGTCGAAGGGACACTTTCCATCCAGCCCTGGCGGGCACAGGGAAAGTGCTATTCCATTTACCATATTCGGGCAGACAAGGTGCGGTAGAGGGACCTGAGATTTGAAATATGAGATCTGAAATTTGAGATCGGAGAGTGAAGCCTTGCGGACCGCGGGTCCGCTTTCTCTCTGGAGAGCTATATCCTTCCGAGGCGGATCATGCTGGCCCGACGTGTGATCGCTTGTCTCGATGTGCACGCGGGGCGCGTGGTGAAGGGGACTCGCTTTGTCCAGTTGCGGGACGCGGGCGATCCGGTCGAAGTGGCTGCGCGGTACGAACGGGAAGGGGCGGACGAACTGGTCTTCCTGGATATTTCCGCCAGCCACGAAGCGCGGAGCATTCTGCTGGACGTGGTCCGCAGCACAGCGGAACAGGTCTTCATGCCGCTCACCGTGGGAGGGGGAGTTCGTTCCTTGGAGGATTTCCGGCTGCTCCTGGCAACCGGTGCCGACAAGGTCTCGCTCAACTCGGCCGCCTGCCACAACCCTGTGCTCATTGAGCAGGCCGCGGACCGATTTGGCAGCCAGTGTGTCGTCGTCAACATGGATCCCCGGCGGACGCTGCGGGAGGGCCATTGGTGGTGGGAGGTCCATTCGCATGGGGGTCGAAATCCCACGGGAAAAGAGGCCGTCTCCTGGGCGCGGGAAGTCGAATCCCGAGGTGCTGGCGAGATCGTTTTGACCAGCATGGATTGCGATGGAACTCAGGGTGGTTACGATTTAGAGATGACGGCCGCGGTGAGTGAGGCGGTGCGGATCCCGGTGGTGGCCAGCGGTGGCGCGGGAACCGCCGAGCATCTGGCGGATGCCGTAGAGTTGGGTAAGGCCGACGCCGTGCTGGCCGCCACCATTTTCCATTTCGGCGTTTGCACGGTCCGACAGGTCAAACAGGTCATGGCGGCTCGCGGGATCCCCGTCCGCCTGACGTTGTGACAGGAGCGGTGAGGACATCCATCGATGGCGACAACATATCCCATCAGCGAAGACACGGCCGACGATTCCCCCACGGGGGAAGTCGACAAGATGTTTCGCGCCTGCGTCAAGCTGGAAGGCAGCGACCTGCACCTCAAAGTGGGAAAACCCCCCATCGTGCGGATCAAAGGGTCCTTGCGACCGCTGAACCGCGAACCCATCTCGGGCGAAGAGATGCAGCGGCTGATCTGGCCGCTGATGAATGAGAAGTCCCGCCGTGATTTTCAGGAGAACGGCGGCGCGGACTTCGCCCACGTGGTCGACGTCGATGGCGTCAACTGGCGCTTCCGCGTGAATGTATTGCAGCAGATGAGCTTCCTGGGACTGGTCGCTCGACGTGTCAGCAACTTCATTCCCAACTTTGAGGGCCTCTACCTCCCTCCCATCATGGAGGAGTTGTGCAAGTTCGATCAGGGAATGGTGCTCTTGGCCGGTCCCACGGGCTCGGGAAAAACCACCACCATCGCCTCCATGCTCAATTGGATCAACCGCAATTACCGCAAGCACATCCTGACGCTCGAGGACCCCGTCGAGTTCGTCTACACCGAGGACAAATGCCTGATTAACCAGCGGGAGGTGGGGCTGGATGTCAAGGATTTCATGCACGGAATGCGGCAGGCAGTCCGCGAAGATCCCGATGTCATGCTGCTAGGGGAAATGCGCGATCACGAAACGTTCATGACCGCCATTCAAGCGGCGGAAACGGGGCACCTGGTCTTCGGCACCATCCACGCCTCTTCGGCTCCCAGCACGATCGGACGCATCCTGGACCTGTTTCCTGAGGAGATGCACACGGCACTCCGCAGCGCAATCGCCTTCAACATGAGAGGGATTGTGGCGCAGAAACTGGTCAAGTCGATCAAGCCCGGTGTGCCGCGAGTCCCCGTTGTCGAGGTCATGACCATGTCCCCCACCATTCGCAAGCTGCTGCTGGAGGGTCAGGATGCCAAGTTGCCCGATGCCATTCGGCTGGGGGCGCTCGAGGGCATGCAGGATTTCACGATGAGCCTGAAAGGGTTGCTGGACCTCGACCTGATCGATCGGCCCACGGCCTTCGAGGTCGCTCCCAATAAGGAAGCCCTCAAGATGGCGCTGAAGGGGATCGATGTCTCCGCACCCGGGATCCTGTGATGCGCGGTGTGAGTGTCGTGTTGCAGCGTCTGCGAACCCCACTGAGCACTGGCGGGATGGGGCTCCTGCTGTCACTCGGAACCGCTGTCCCTCTCTGGGCCCAAGGTGACTGGCCCGACTTCCCGTTCACCGATCCGAACGCCTGGCGTGGTCCGGGCGGCTATCTCAACTGGATCAAGCTGCTCCTGCTGTGGCTCGTCTACCTTGCCTGGGTTCGCACGAATGATTGGGTCAGCCGTGATTCACAGCGGGTGGGGGTCCCGTATTCGATCTGGACCTCCGTGATGTTCTTTCCCTTTTTCCTGGCCTTGTTCGGTGCGGCGCTGACGCTTCCCATGTTCGCCGTCAGCTTCCCCTTGTGCCTGCTGGCCTACCTGGTCCCCGCCATCGTCTATGTCGTCGTCCGCAATCAGCGACTGGAACTGCACGAGCGGGTGTTGACCCCCAGCCATTTGCGGCATGTCATGGCGGAACTACTGGGTCGCCTGGGGGTGAAGGTCTCCGCCCAGGCGAAGGCTGCGCACGAAAAGGGGGCCCCGGTCAATCTGGTGGCCCTGGGGGCCAAGGATGAATCCCAGAACCAGGCCAACATGATCGCCGCACGCCAGTCCCGCGCCTACGTGCCGGCCAAGGGACTGATCGCCGCAGCCGTCGATAACCGCGCGGAGAAGATCATGATGGACTTCACGGCGCAAGAAGTCACCACACGCTACCTGGTGGACGGCGTCTGGCACGAGGCCGACAACCATGATCGGGAGGAGGGAGACGGAATCCTGTCCGTGCTCAAGACACTTGCGGCTTTGCAGCCTCAAGAGCGCCGGGGCAGGCAGCAGGGCAAGCTCAAGGTCGAATACAACGGCCAGAAACTGATCTGCGCCATTACCAGCCAGGGAACCCAGACTGGCGAGCGTGTCCTGTGCGGGCTATCCGCACAGAAGATCGCCTTCAAGACCCTGGCGGAACTGGGCATGCGGGAGAAAATGATCGAACGCTGGAAGGCCCTGATGCTCGAACATCACGGCTTCCTCCTGGTCTCGGCCATGCCCTCGGGTGGGCTCTCGACCACCCTCAACGTCTCCCTGCGCTCCACCGACCGTTTGCTGCGGGACTTCATCGTGGTGGAGGATCAGGCCGACAAGCTGGAGGAAACCGAAAACGTCGATCCCATCACGTACAACGCGGCCGCGGGAGAGACGCCCGACGCGATTCTGGACAATGTCCTGCGGAAGCAGCCCGACGTCCTGGTCGTCCCCGATCTCGTGAATGCCGCCACCGTCAAACGGCTCTGCGAAGCGGCCGAGGAAGACCACCTGATCTTTGGCTGCATACGGGCCAAGGAGGCAGTCGAGGCCCTCCTGCGGGTCCTGTTGCTCAAGGTCCCCGCGAAGTCCTTCGCCCCGGTCGTACGCGGAGTCCTTTGCCAAAGGCTGATTCGCAAACTGTGTGAAGCCTGCAAAGAAGAATATGTCCCCCCTCCCCAATTGCTCGCCAAACTGGGGATCCCTCAGGGTCGGGTGGAAAAACTCTTTCGGCACCCGGAAAACCCGGAAAAAGAGTGCACCCAGTGCCAAGGCATCGGCTATGTGGGTCGCACCAGCATCTACGAACTGTTGACCGTGGAAGAGACCGTGCGCGATGCCCTGCTGGCCCAACCGAAACTGGAGATCCTGCGGGCCGTGGCCCGCAAGGCCGGACACACCACCTTGCAAGAGGAAGGGCTGGCGAAGGTGGTCCAGGGGATCACATCGCTGCCCGAGTTGATGCGCGTCATGAAACAATAGCGGCTCGAAACCGATAGAAGAACGACTCCCATGCTACTGACCATCGTACTGATCCTCATCATGTTCATCTGCATCGCCCTGATGTGGACCGAAGGCATGTGGGGAAACGCCTTGACGCTCGTGAATGTGACCTTCGCCGCCATGATCGCCTCCAATTGGTTTGAACCGCTGGCCGGATATATGGATAAACAGGTTCCGTCCCTGACCTATGTCTGGGATTTTCTGGCGCTTTGGGGTGCGTTTGTGATGGCGTTCTTGTTGTTGCGAGCGGTCACCGATGCCGTTTCGTTGCACAAGGTGCGGTTCAAGATGCCGGTCGAAGTGACGGGGCGTATTCTGTTCGCTGTCGCCACCGCTTGGGTCCTGGTCTGTTTCACGCTCATGTCGCTCCACACCGCCCCTTTGGCTCGCACTGCCCTGAGGAAATCGTTCGAGCCCACCTTGATGGGGACGTCGTTCCTGGGCTTGGCGCCGGATCGCTACTGGCTGGCGTTCATGCACTCCCGTTCGCAGCATGCCCTCGCCTGGGGAGAGCCCAAGGTATTCGACGCCGAGGGGGACTTCATCCTGAAGTACGCCGCGCGACGCCAGGAATTACACACGGCCAACGACAAGTCCGGATCGATCCGCGTCGATCGGCGGTAGCAGTTTCCCACGCCCGAGAGTCACGTTCGATGTCTGTTTCCCCGGATCCCCTTGGCAACCCCTCTCTGGACTCGGCGGATCCTTCCGAGTTGGAAAGCTACCAGGCGATCAGTGGGTGGGCGATTGCCAGCCTGATCTTGGGTCTGCTCTCCCCGTTGGCCCTGACGCAGCCCACGCTGTGGTTGATACCGCTGGGGGGGCTGCTGGTATCCCTCTCGGTCCTTCGACGCCGTGGTCGTGAATCGAGTTCAAGCCAGAATCTGGCGACATTCGGATTGATCTCGGCCCTGTTCTTTGGCACGCTGGCGCCGGCGCGATTGCTGGTGCGGGAAGCCATCTTAAGGAACAGCGCTCGACACTTCGCCGCGGCCTGGATGGAACTGGTGCAGTTGGGGCGATTGCGGGATGCGCACCAGTGGACGTTGAGCGCCTCCACCCGTATCCCCCGGGCCGATCTGGTGGACGCGTTTTATCGCGAGCACCCCGAGTCGCAGAAAAACCTGGAGCGACTCTTTGCCAAGCCAGGACTTCGCGAATTGGTTCAAGCTGGAAAGAAAGCCACGATCCGGCTCGATGGCACTCAACAGGGGACCATTGATCGATCGCGGGAAGAGTTTGTGTTCAACTACATCGTCGAGTACGATTCACGGCAAACGCCGCTGGCGATTGCCGTCAGTCGATTTCACGATTGGGAATTGAATCGGATTGAATGGACCGTGGGCCTGGCAGACACTCCTGCCAAGCCGTCTGGCCCACCGCTCGTACCGCTCCCCTAGGGCGCCCAGGCGCGATGGACTCGCCGGAAAGTCTCGCACATGGAGTCTTCGATGCTCGCGGAATGGATCCTCCCACTCTTGACCTTGACGGCGATGGAGATCGTCCTGGGAATTGACAATATCATTTTCCTGGCGGTCGTGACCGAGAAGCTCCCGGCCGCCCAGCGGCCCGTGGCACGACGCGTCGGCTTGCTGCTGGCGCTTTTCATGCGAATCGGTCTGGTCTGCCTGATCAGCTGGTTGATGCGCCTTGATCAGCCCCTCTTTTACCTCAGCGACCTGGGGCTTCCTGCCTCATGGTTCCAATCCCTGGAGCACGGCCAGGAAATCAAGGCCGTCTCCGCCAAGGACATCATCTTGATTCTTGGTGGACTGTTCCTGATCGCCAAGAGCGTGCATGAAATCCACGCCAAGGTCGAACACGACCCCGTTCCGCATCGGCCCAGGGCCCCCCATGGGTTCGTTGCCGTGCTGGTGCAAGTCATCCTGCTGGACCTGATTTTCTCCCTCGATTCCGTGATCGTGGCCGTGGGAATGGTGCCCGACATCCGCATCATGATCACGGCCATCGTGATCTCCATAGGTGTCATGCTGCTCTTTGCCAATCCCATCAGTGAGTTCGTGGGGCGACATCCGACGTTGACCATGTTGGCGCTGAGCTTCTTGATTCTGATTGGTGTCTCCCTGGTCGCCGCGGGCATCGGCACGCACATCAACAAGGGATACATCTACTTTGCCATGGTGTTCTCGCTGATCGTCGAGGCCCTGAACTTGCGCATCCGCCGAAAGACGCCGTCGGAGGCAGGCGGAGGGACCATGGCGTAATGGCGGTTCCGCCACTCGCCCCCCGGCGCAAGCTCGGGACCCAAGAGATCGGCAGAAAGGGTCACGGCAATGCACCCTCCCGCGGAACGGACGCAGTGCTTGCATAGCGGATCACGAGCCCTATCAGGATGCACGCCCCGCCGGCCAACGTGGCCCCGCTGGGAGGTTGATATTCGGGCCGATTGCCCCACGCCAGGTAGACCCACAAGGAGACAAAGATCGGTTCCAGCAGTGCCAGACACGAGGCCTCGTGCGCTGGGATGTACTTAAGTCCCCGCGCGAAGAACACATACGGAATCGCCATCTGCAGCGCGCCAAACCATGTGAGCCACAGCCACTGATGCAGCGTCGGCCAGACCGACCGCGTCAGGACCCAGGGAGCCAGGAAAACCGCGGCGCAGAAATGACAGACCGCCACAAGCCATACGGACTCATGATCGCGAAGCCTCCGCAGACTGAGAAAGACACCCGATAGCGCAAACCCGGATACCAGGCCCCAGATCGTACCCGTGAACCGATGCCCGTCATGCTCGCCCCGCAGAAACTGGGACGAAAGGATGATCCCGGTTCCCAGTAAGACACAGCCGACCATCCAGGCGTCCCCGCGCCTCCACGGTTCGTGCAGAAAGCAAATACCGATCAGGAACACCCACAATGGGGAGGTATACTGCAGCCACAGGGCGCTTGATTCCCCGGCCTGTGTCAGTGCCATCAGGAACGATCCATTCATAACGGCAAAGGATAGCCCGGCGGGAATCAGGCCGGGCGTCCAGGTGGGACGGCGGACAAAGGGCAAGAGAACCACGCCAGCTGCCAGTGCCCGCCAAAAGGCCAGGACCAGGCCCCGTTCCGTCACCGGCCAGCTGGCCAGCCAAGGCGCCTTGGCGAAGAACCCGCTGGTGCTCCACAGGAGCGCCGCGAGCACTACCAAGGCGCGCCCCTTCCAGGGCGACTCGCGCGAGTTGAGTTGACACATCGGCAGTCGTCCATCAAAGTGTCGGGCTCCCGCGGATCGCCCGACCCGCCTCGGATCGCCCCACGTCACCACGGACCTCCTTGCAATGGGCCCTGCAACGAATTTTGACACCGTGGTAATTGGAGGCGGACACAACGGTCTCGTGACGGCCAACTACCTGGCGAAAGCGGGTAAGCGGGTCTGTGTCTTGGAACGCCGCCATGTGCTGGGCGGATGCGCCACGACCGAGGAACTGTGGCCAGGCTACAAGGTATCCACGGCCGCCTATGTCATTAGCCTGTTCCTGCCCCAAATCATCCGCGACTTGCGGCTGAAAAGCTATGGGCTCGAAATCCTGCCCCGCAATCCTTCCGCCTTCACGCCGCTGCTGGATGGCCGATCATTGACCCTGGGGCCGGATGCGGCGATGTGCCATCGCGAGATCTCCAAGTTCAGCCGGCGGGATGCCGATCGCTATCCCCGCTACAACCAGCTGCTGGAGGAGGTGGCCCGGGCCATGGAGCCCGTATTGCACCACGCCGCGCCGAACCCGTTGCCGCTTCCCAAGTCGTGGCGCAAACAGGGATACCGCCAGAAGCTTGGCGATCTCTCGAAGCTCTGGGAGCTGCACCGATCGTTGGCCGCACTGGGGGATCGACTTCCCGAGGCCCTGGAGATCCTCGCCGGGGCCGCCCGGCCCATCCTGGAACGCTGGTTCGAGGCCGAAGTCCTGCGAGCCACACTGGCCACGGACGCGGTGATCGGCGCCTTCGCTTCCATCTCCGCGCCAGGCACCGCCTATGTCCTGCTCCACCATGTCATGGGAGAAGCGGGCGGTGCCCGCGGGATCTGGGGCTACGTCCGAGGAGGCATGGGGGGATTGGCCGCCGCCTTGGAGCGGGCCAGCCGCGACCTGAACGTCGACATCCGCCGCGAATCGCCCGTGCGACGCATCCTGACGACCCACGGCAAGGCATCGGGGGTCGTGCTCGATTCGGGCGAGCAGATCCACGCACCCGTCGTCGCTTCCAGTGTCGACGCCCATTGGACGTTTGAGCGCTTCCTCGATCCGGCCGAATTGCCCCAGACATTTCGCGACGCCGTAGCGCGGATCGACTACTCCTCCGCATCCGCCAAGATCAACCTGGCCCTGTCCGAGCCACCCAATTTTTCGGCGCTGCCGTCCCAGGGCGTCGCCCCGCATCATCACGGCACCATGCACATCTCGCCCACGCTCGACTACATCGAGCGCGCTTATGACGATGCCAAGTACGGTCGGCCCAGCCAGGAACCGATTCTGGAACTCACCATGCCGACGAGCGTCGATGATTCCATCGCCCCCGCGGGCAAGCACATCGTTTCGATCTTTGTACAGTTTGCCCCCTATCGGCTGGCCAGTGGGAGCTGGGACGAGCAGAAGGAATCCTTTGCTGACCGCTGTATCGACGTCCTGGCCCGGTACGCCCCCAACATCCCGTCGGCCATTCTGCACCGTCAGGTCCTGAGCCCCCTGGACTTGGAGCGGACCTTTGGACTGACCGGGGGGAACATCATGCAGGGTGCCATGCATCTGCACCAGCTCTATTCCATGCGGCCGGTCGCCGGCTGGGCGGACCATCGGACCCCGATCCGCGGGCTTTACCTCTGTGGGGCGGCCAGTCATCCCGGGGGTGGCGTTCTGGGGGCCTGCGGCAAGAATGCGGCCGAGGTCATCCTGAGAGACCACCCCTGAGCGGGCAGTGCCCGCAGACGATGCCGCGGGCAGTGCCTCTGGACGCTGCAAGGCAGTCCCCGGCTGCTCAGATCAACCCTGCCAGCTCCTGCAGGACCCGCCAATTGTCGAGGCGATCCTGACGCGCCATCAGCAGCGTCTGCGACGGGTTGCCTTCCCGATCGAAGTGCTTGGCAAACCGGCCCTCGCTGCGACAGAACTGGATGAAATCGACGACTTCCCCCGTCTTGGGATTCTTCCACCAGTCTTCCTTGACGGCCGGATTGCCCTGCAGGGACAGTCGTTGCTTGATGGTTGTCCCTTGCCGAGGATCATAGATCAGCAGGGGGAAGGCTCGGGTATCGACCGCCAGTCTGGCCTGGTCGGTGGCCATGTTGTCGGCCACGCCGTGTTCCGGCTGGCAGGTCGTATAGCAGTTGATCATAGCTGGCCCGTCGAACTCCAACGCGCCCATGACTGCCTTGTAGAAATGGTTGGTATGCGCGCAGGTCGTCTGTGCCACGTAGGTACGGGGGTGCATGATGGCGATCTGTGCGATTTCCTTGCGGCGCTCTTGTTTGCCGTCCAGCACCTTTCCATGGACACTCATCTTGGTGTTCTGGCCAGTGTAGCTGCTGGTCGAAGCCTGTCCCCCCGTATTCGAGTAGACCTGGGTATCCAGGACAAAGACCTTCACGTTCAAGCCGGAGGCGAACAACCGGGAGAGGGATTGAAAACCAATGTCGAACATGGCGCCGTCGCCACCGATGCACCAGAGCGGTTTGTGTTGCCAGCCTGCCTGATCCCACCGCATTCGCACTCCCATGGCATCTGCGGGTCCGTTCTCAAACAGGGAATTGGTCCAGGGAACGAGGTACGGGTTATAGGGGTACGTGGAGGTGTAGACCGTGTTGCAACCGGTGGAGGCCACGATCCCCCATTCCTGACCATGCTTGAGCCCCGTGGCGCTGCAAAGCATTCGGAGCGCGGTCCCCTCGCCGCAACCTGCGCACGAGCCCGCGCCTCCCACGTAGATATGCGTTTCCTCTTTCAACATCATGTCGATCAGGAGGCTGTCATTGATGTACTCGGGATTGGAAGGTCCCACTTTCTTAAAGAAGCGATGTCCTTTGCGGATGTCGTTCATGATCCGCTCGGTCTTGGGGATCATCTTCAGGGCATTGTCGTCGCAGACGGTCACGCATTCCGCGCAACCTTTGCACTTGCTGGGGTCGATCACAATCGCGAAGCGACCCCCTTCCTTCCCTTTCTTCACGGGTCCATCGTAGTACTTCCGCGTCTTGGACCACTGTCGCTTGTAGAGGGCTCTTTCCTCGGGATCGCTGACGGCCGCCAGCGTCCGCTCCAGATCCGACTCGGCCAGGACCTTGCCCAGGATGGCCGTGTCGGGGCATTCGGTGACACATTCCATGCAGCCAGTGCAATTTTCCTGAATGTACTCAGGAATCTCGGGTGCGACGTAACTGAAATCCCGCAGGTTGGCCGTTCCCGCGGGTATCAGGGAACGTACCACGGAGAGGTCGGCTGGCAAGTCATCGTCCATCCCCTCTTCGTACCCACGGATGATCCTCTCGTTAAAGTCGTGGACATCCAGGATGGGCAATTCGACCACTTGATACGGTCGATCGACCAGGGTTCCATAGCAGTTGTTGTTGTGAGGATCCCGAGGCCCAGCCTCGTTCATCGAGTTGACTTGATCCACGGTGGACATGCGTGTTCCTCGAAAGGGGTAGGGAGGTGGCAGCAATTGCCACCTCGTTCCGTGTTCGTCGTGCGCTCAACCTTGCGGCAGGACCATGATCTCCTTGGGGATCTCGCGGATTTCACTGAAGCCTCGCTTGACGCAAGTGAGATTATCTTGCACCACGCGATCCCCCCGTTTGCCGAAGTACTTCCGCAGGGCCTTTTCCACACCGGCGTAGACCTGATCGTCGGACATGCCGCTGCTCTGTGCATACGGGGTCAATCGCAGGAAGGTTCCCAGCAGCACGATTCCCTGCATCCGCATTTCCAGGTCGGCCACGGAAGCCACTTCGCGGGCCACCTTCACCATGTCGATATAGTGGACCTGCAGCTGATGATTCACGATCTTCCGCTGGTGATGCTTGGGGATCCGGTCCCAAACGGCTTGGGGATCGGCCAAGGCGCTCTGCATGAAGATGGCCCCCTTGGGGACCAGCCCATGCAAAGGATTTCCGCTGAACAAGGCATTTGTGTCGTTCAATACGATCAGATCCACAAACTCCAATTCGCTATGCGAATAGATGTGGGAATCCGCGATGGTCAAGTAGTAGGTCGTCGGAAGACCCTTTTTTTCCGATCCGTACTTGGGATAGGCCTGCACGTCCTTGCCAAATACCTGACCGGCGATCGTGGCAATCACCTTATTCGTGGTGACGGACCCGAACCCTCCCACGGAGTGGCCTCGCATGGAAAAGGCGTTCGCGGGGCGCAGGTCGGGATCTTCGTCGGTCTTGAGTGCCAGGGGATGGTCGATCCCCACCACGAAGAAGTCGACTCCCTGCCGCTGCATGTTGTCGAAGATGGAAAGGATGTGCCCCGCCCGTACATCCCGGCTGCCCAGTCCCGCCGCTCCCGAGTAGATCCTCGGCACGCGTTCCAGTTGCGGCATGCCGTTCTGCCCATGAATCGCATCGCAAAACGCGGCCTTGATTTCCCGAGTCAGGTGGTTGCCCGTGGTGGACAGCGGATCGTCCATTCGCTCGATCACCGTAAAGGCACGACAATTCCGCAAGGCCTCGACCAGGTGTCGGGCCGGGAAGGGTCGGAAGCAATAGATGTTCACACAGCCCGCGCGGATTCCCTTGGTATCACGCAGGTAGTCGATCGTGGTCTGGGCAGTTTCCATGTACGACCCCATCCCCACCAGGATCCATTCCGCATCCTCACACCGATACGCATCGACGAAATCGTAGCGTCGCCCGGTCAGGCGATAGAATTCCTGGAAGGCGTCGTCCAGCACACCCTCCACGCGATCGTAATACCAGCGCTGCGCGATCTTGCCCTTCATGTAGGAATCTTGGTTCTGCACAACGCCCGACATGACCGGGTTGGCCGGGTCCATCAAGTTTTTCAGCTTGTCCTCCGGGCGGCCCACGTACTGCTTCATCAGTTCCGGCTCCAGCAGTCGGACCGACTCCACCGTGTGGGTTGTCAGAAAGCCATCTTGCACATTCATGAAGGGGGTCTGGGAAGCTTCCGCCGCGCGCCGGCTGATCAGGCAGAGGTCTCCGGCCTCCTGGGCATTGCGGCCAAACAGCATCCCCCAGCCGCAATCGGCCACGGACATGACGTCATCGTGCCCGGCGTGCACGTTCAGACTCTGACTGGTCAGCGCTCTCGCACCGATGTTGAAGACCATCCCCAGGCGTTTGCCCGAGATGGTGTAGAGCACTTCCTTCATCAGGACCAGACCCTGACCCGACGTGAAATTCGTGACCCGGCCGCCTGCCACGGCAAATCCTTCGCAGAACGACGCGGCCGAATGCTCGCTTTCGGGTTCCAAGAAGACCAACTGGTCCCCCCATAGATTGGGAATCCCGTTCATCACCGCTTCGTTGAACCCACCTCCCATCGTCGTGGAACTGGTGATGGGAAACGCGCCCGACCCTTGGCAAATATGGGTCTCCACCCATACCACCGCCTCGGCGCCATCGCACGTCGTGGGAATGCCAGGATAGAGGAACTCCCCGCGCTCCTTTTCCAGTGCGGGAATGTCGGTAGCACGATCCGCAGGAACAATAGACATAGGACAATCCTGAAGCGTCTGGATACTTACTGCTTCTAGAATCCTAACGGACCCACAGCGGCCCGGCAATCATGTATTCCCGTCGGGATCAACTTGTCGGTGCCACGCCGACCAGGGATAATCGCAAAGAGAGCCTGCAATCGGACTTGAGAACCTGTGGTGGACGGTGGCATGGTAACGACGATCGACGTACTCTGCGAACGCCATGACCTGCCCATTTGCGAAGTGGCCCAGCAATCTGGGCTTGACGTCGCCCGTGTGGAGGCCATTGTGACTGGACGCTGGCTGCCCGGACCGTCCGAGCGGTTGGCCCTGGCGGCAGTGTTCGGTGTTCCCGTCGACGAAATCGATTGGGGGCATTCCATCAGTCCGCGGAATGTCCGCTACCACCGCTTTGGCCTGCGCGAAGATTTCCAATAGACCCGCCTCCCATGTTTGTCGATCGGGTTGCCATCGAAGTTCATGCCGGCGCGGGCGGACACGGCTGCTGCAGCTTCCGCCGTGAGAAGTTCGTGCCACGCGGCGGACCAGATGGTGGCGATGGCGGACATGGCGGCAATGTGATCATGATCGCGCAAGCAGGCGTCGACAGCCTCAACGCCCTCGCGCACCGCAAATTGTGGCGAGCGCCTCGCGGCACCAATGGTCAGGGCTCCGACCGACACGGCCGCAACGGTGACAACCTGATCATCCACGTGCCGCCGGGAACTCTGGTCATGGATGAGTCGCTAGGGCTCGTACTCAAGGACTTAAGACAACCGGGCGACCAGTTCACCGCCGCCAGGGGGGGCAAGGGAGGCCGCGGCAATGCGTCCTTCAAGTCCGCCACGCACCAGGCGCCCCGTGAGTTCACACCGGGTGATGATGGCGAAGCGCGACGCCTGGTCCTCGAACTCAAGGTCATTGCCGACGTCGGCATCATCGGCAAGCCCAATGCCGGGAAGAGCACCCTGCTCAGCCGACTCTCCCGCGCCCGACCGGAAATTGCCGACTACCCCTTCACTACCAAGCACCCGAACCTGGGCCGCGTCCAAGTCTCCTTGGACCAGTCCTTTGTGATGGCCGACATCCCAGGACTCATCGAAGGGGCACACCGTGGCGTCGGGCTGGGGCACGAGTTTCTCCGGCACGTCCAGCGGACGCGGCTGCTGGTGCACCTGGTCGAGCCCATGCCCATGGATGAATCGGATCCGGTGCACAATTACCACGCCATCCGAGAAGAACTGGCCCAATTTGATCCCTTGCTCCCGCAGAAACCCGAGATCGTCGCCGTGTCCAAGGCGGAGCTACCCGGCTCGGATGCCGTTCGCAAACGACTCGCCGACTCCCTATCGGCCCCCTCGCCCGTCGAGGTACTGCGGATTTCTGCCGTGACGGGGGAGGGACTGCGGGAACTGATCGGCGCCGTCGCACGGCACCTGTTCGGCAACGTCCCATGACGACCAACCCCTGCGAACTCGAACGCGCGTCCGCAACACTGGTCGCAGTCGATTTGGGGAACACCCACACCCGCATCGCGCTGATCGGATCCACAAGTCCGAGCGAAGGCGATATCACGACAACGTCTCACCACGGCACCGGGAACGAACCCGCCTCACGCTCACATCTTCAGGTCCTCACGCAGCACACCCTACCCACTGCCCAGGTTGTGGCAGGAGACTGGCCGGACCTCCCTCGATGGATCGGGGAGGTACGGCTGCCCTGGTACGTCAGCAGCGTCCATCGAGCCGCTTTGGACCGGCTGACAGAATGGCACCGTTGCTACCGCCTCGCGGGTCCTCCACCAGGCCCCGTGGATCTCCCGTCCATGCACATCCTCACTCCATTGGACTTCGGCCTGCCAATCCACCTGCCGGAACCTGACCGGGTGGGCACGGACCGCCTGGCCGCTGCGGCGGCAGCCGTTGCCCTGCGCCAAGACGTGTCTCATGGGCTGATCGTTGTCGACGCGGGGACAGCCATCACGGTAGATTCTGTGGATCGGCAGGGTGCGTTCGTGGGGGGTACGATCCTGGCCGGTCCCGCGCTTGCCTTGCAGGCACTGTCGGCGGCAAGCGACCGACTCCCCTCGGTGGCGCTTGAACGGGACGCTCCCGCGCCGCCCATCATTGGCACGGACACGGCTTCCGCCCTGCGGAGCGGTGCTTACTGGGGTGCCGTGGGTGCCGTCCAGGCATTGATCGAACGATCTCAGAAAGCTGCCGGATACGTCTGCGAGGTCCTGCTCACCGGTGGATTCGGCCGGCAGCTTGCCGCGGAACTGCGTCTCGACGCCGCGTACCACCCGGACCTCGTCCTGCTCGGCACGGCCCTGGCGGGTCTTGCGCATCGAGCCAATCGACTTCCAGGACACCGATCGTAGATCGCGTCTCGCAGATCCGTAGCGCGGATATTTCGTCGGGTGCGTCTGGAACACACGACGCGGCCCGCGCGACACGTGCGTGCAACTCGTACGAGGGCGGAAATCATACCCCTGGCAGTCACGCGCCAGAGCGGATGGGGAGTGCGACGACTACTCGGCCCGCGGGATGGGGTCCTTCCACTTCAACTCGACCGGAGACCCCACCGCATCACCGCGTTTTAGCCTGGCAATCCACTCGGAAGTGAGATCCAGGTACTGCCTGCCGGTTTCGATCGTTTCGCAGATTTCCGTCCCTTCGTGCATTTCGTTCCATGTTTCGATCAGGACAAGCTGCGGCTTGTGCTCGATGGCGGCTTGCCATCCAAACCGATAGAAATTGCCATTCTCACGATCTCGGACGGGGGTCGAACGTCCGGGAACGGGCGTATCGTTATAGCCGGGGCCGATCTGAGCGACGCCTGGAAAGAGTTTGGGGCCGACCAGTGCAGCCCCCCAACTCGTTGTACGATCCTGGCCGATTTCACCCCAACTGGCATCCGCCACCAGGAAGGGCCGTTCACCAGGAAGGGCATCCTCGAATCGTTTTCGCAGGACATCACCCAGGTCCCGTTCCCACTTGGCGGCGAACCCTGCCGCATAGAGGACCACGAGAGGTCGGCCGTCGACGCGTGCCCACAGGGCGGGCGGGATCTCCTGGAAGTACTCGATAATCGTATCGCAGAAGAGCTTCTGCCCGTCCGATTGCGTGAGATCAGCCCGTCCCTCGGGTGGTGAAACGCCGCGAACTCCGTTGGCCAGGGTGGACGTGTCGTAAAAGAGTCCCAGCGTGACGCCGCGCGTCCCGAGTGACTGCAAGGCGGTCACCATCGGTCTCAGTCCCGCGCGCGAGAACCGGATGCTCTCACGATCGTACGCGCCCGGCGCGCCCCAATAAACGGGTAAAGCGATATCAATTCCCGCGCGATGCATCGCAGCGAATTGGGCCGCATGCCAGTCCACACTTTCGTAGCTGACCTTTTCGGGGCTGGGCAAGTGGTGATGATGCCCCTCGTGCCCGGGAGCTCCGGGCTGGTTGAAATGCTGGTCCGGCCAACGGTACCAATAAAAATAGTGGGTGGCGACAACCGGGACGGTCTCTTCGCCATGCAACCAACGATGGTCCGCAAAGCCGCAGCCCATGGCGGCCATCGTCAGCAGTCGGACGATGAGCTTCGCATCCGTCCACCGGCACCCCATGGTCGCGTCCTCCAGGTCGGTCCGTTACAGGTCTAAGTCGGGCTTGGTTTCACGGAGGATTTCCCGGATCGCCACGCGATCATCGGCCGACAGATGGGAAAAGACCTCCGCTTGATCGCGGCCGGCGAGCACGTCACGAAGCCGCGACGTAACATGTAACTTGACAGGTTGTGGGAGCTGATCGAAGCTGGCCGAGTAAATCAGCGGACTGCAGGGGTACTTGAACAGCCTCTGCTTGAGGTCGAGTTCTCGCAGGGAACGTCCCTGGGCGTCGCGCGGACCGGCCGCAACATACTCGGCCGCGAACTCCGAGGTCCCTGAGACCTCGGACTCCAGCCGGAATTCCTTCGACAAGAGCAGAAACTCCACCAGGTTATCGCCGGCACTGGCGATCCGGCGGCGCGTCGCATCGCTTTGATAGTCCGCTGCCCGGCCTAGTGCCTCATTCATGATCTGGTCGTAATGGAGCGCTTGGCGCGCTTCGTAGTTCGCTCGGATCAGCGCGTTGTGAACTTGTGTCTGATGTTCCAACATCATCAGCGCGACCAGATCGCTGGACGACCGCAAATAGGGTTTTGTATCCAGCAGTTCCGCGAGGCCGACCCGGTTGGCCCCCGACTCTTGATCGAGCGACTCGCCCTCGGTTGGCCCGACGGTCGCATTCCCCATGTGCCGCATCGTGCCGTGCGTTCCGGTAACGTACCAGCCTCCCCAGCGCTCTCCAAAGGGACTGCGATGATCCGTGGTGAATGAACCGGAGCCAAGTTGTGGCTGGCCTCTCTTGTCGACAAAGACGGAGCGAACCAGCAGACCAGGGACATGCTGCGTGCGCCCCGAGGCGTGGCAGCTGATGCATTCGCCCCGGTCGCGCACGAACTTCGGTACCTCTTGATTCTTCTGATCGAGCGTATAGAACACCGTACCCAGCTGCGGGTCGACGGCTGCCAGTTCCAGCACGTCACCGTTGGGCACCCAGCCCACATAGGTGTCATCGTTGAAATAGACCGCGCGGGGACGGTGCGGCGAGATCTTTTGAAGTTGAAAGCTGGTCTTGGAAAAAACCAGCATTTGCGTCGAAGGAGGGATTTCGAGCAGTTCGAGCACCGCTGGGAGGTACCCCAGGCGCGGGTCGTAGTTCAGCGTCCGCTCCTTCTGTTCCAGGGCCAGCTCCAGCCGCGCCACGCGGTCGTGCGATTCTGCCTTTCCGTACAGGATGGGCTCCTGTTCAAACGTCATCTGCGCGGTGGCCGCGGTGAGCCAGATCAGGCTGATTCCGATCGCGCGCGGCAGGGGACATTGCATGCGAGTGCCCGTGAATCCGACGGCTCCATGGGGTGGCGACAGGCCGGCCTCCCAAAGTGGACCTGCATGTCCAGATTAGCGAGGACCGGCCGGCCAGTCAAGCTGGTGGATCGGCGGAACGCCGCCGTGCCGAGACGCGCTAATCCAGCTGCAACATGCGGCGGAGCCGCCGCAGTTCGGCTTCGCAGCTGCGGCGATGCTGCTCGTGCGCCGTTTCCGACTGACGGAATTGGGCCTGCTGCTGCTGGAGCTGCAGTTCGCGATCGAGCAGTTGCTGCGCCTGGTCGTCGGACTCCTGCTGACGGCGATAATGCCACGCGCGGAGGTCCCGCTCCTTGGCGGCCAGCTGTTGAGTCCCTGCTGCCAAGGTTTGCGACCCGCGCTGTAACTCCTGTCGTTCCTCCTGGAGGAAACGCTCCGCCAGCTGGAACTCGTCCGCCAGGTTGCGCCGCAGTTCGGCCAGTTGCGCGGTTCGCACCGCGGTCATGCCGGATTCCTGGAGTCGTTGCCAGAGTGTTTCCAAGCAGATGTGCGTCTCAATGGCCCCGCGGTACATTCGTGAAATATCTTCGTGCATTCGAACCACGGCCTGCCGACGACGATCCAGCTCATCTTCCCGTTCGAGAAGCTCCTGGGCCATTCGCTCGCTCGTATCCCGCGCTTGCTGGACATCCGACTGCGTCTGATCGTGATGCCGTTGCCGCGCGACCAGCAGGTCCTTGCGTTCGGCTGTCAGTTTCGTCTGATCGCTCGCCAGGTCCGCGAACTGCGCTTGCAGCTGGCGCTCCTGAACATCCAATTCCCGCAGCCGGGTCTGCCATTGTTCCAACGTCTGCTGCAGGTCGGCGCTGGCGGACTGGGGTACGGACCGGTCGGAGGTCTGGGCGTCGGTTTTCCGAGCCAGCTCGGCCGCTGCCAGGTCTGCCGACCGCTCCGAGAGATGACGGGCTTGCTCCTGCAGCGTGGCTTCGCGCGTCGCCAGCTCCTGTTCCAGCTCCCAGTGGCGAAGGCGGGAGGAACGCCATTCGGCCTCCATCTGGGCGACCCGCGCGTTGAACTCGGCCTCCCGTGCATCGAGCTCACGCTGTTCACGGCGAAGCTGTTCCGCAATCCGCTGCGCGTGACGCTGCAGCAGTTCGTCGTCCATGCCTGGCAAACGGTGTTCCGGCTCACCACCCACGGAAGTTCCCGGACGCTGTTCCTCGACGCCGGGCTGTCGTGGCGACGTCAGGTGCGCCGCGTCGATCCGCGTCGAGATCTTGGCCGGTTCGGTATGAACAGCTCCTTCGCTCATGATTCCGAGTGCCCCGGCCGCCGGTCGACAGTCCCCCGTGTCTGTCATCGGCAGGTTGTGCCGATTCCTCCAGCAGGACCTGCCCGGACGGTGCGGACCGGGGGGGCGGCGACCTCGCCTCGAACGGCCGCCAGCAGTGCGCGCGACGCGCGCACCCCGGGATCAGCGTGTCCACCATGCGATGCCGAAGGACGCCCGACAGGACGCCGGGCAGCCGCGAATCAGGCGGCGACCTTAGCCAAAGTTTCCGCACAGGGCGGTTAAGTCTTTTGCCGCAAATCGACGCAGATCAGCTCCTCGTTATTGCGAGCAAACATGCAGCCGTTGGCAAAGGCCGGAGGTGACCAGACAAATTCCCGGCCGCGGGTGAAGCCCGTCGGCTCGAGTACCTTCACGCTTCCAAATTCCTCGTACCCCTGTGGAGAAACTGCCGCCACTTTCAAGTAACCCTTGTCGTTGAAGAGGTACAGGCGGCCGCCATTGCGAGCCCAGAAGAACGTGCCAAAGTCCTCTCGTTTCTTCTTACTGGTCGCTTGGTCGTCTCGCCACAAGAGCTTTCCGGTATGCAGTTCCAGGCAGCGGAGCTCACCGTCCCCCGAGACCCCGTAGATATGCCCACCTTCCACCAGAGGGGGCGTCATCAGCGTGTTCAGACCGTCCTTGTGCAGCTGGTCGCCAGGTTCTGAATTCCAAACGGGTTCGGCAGACGAGAGATCGTCATTGAGCTGGATCAACATCGAGCCGCTGTAATACTCGCTGATCAGGAGCTGATTTCCGGCGATCCCCGGTTGCGCAATGGCAACGGTAACCTGGCCCGACGGGACGATGGGAAACTTGACATCCCAGGCCTGTTTTCCGGTTTCGGGATCGAGGCCCACGACCGCGGCGTCATACCAGAAGATCAGCTGCCGTTTCCCCTGATATTCGAGGATTCGGGGGGGTACGTAGCCGATTTCCTTGGCCGTGACGGCCTTCCAGATCTCCGCCCCGGTGAACTTATCGAGGGCTACGATCGCGCTGCCGTCGCCGCCGACGCTGCAGATGACCTTGTTTCCGTCGATCAGGGGATGTGCCGCATACCCCCAGATGGGAGGCTTCGTGTGATACGTTTTGGGAAGGTCCTTCTGCCATAGGACCGTGCCCTGGTCGCAATCCAGGCATGTCAGATGGCCCATGGCGCCCAGGGTGTAGACGCGGTTGCCATCGACCGTGGGAGTGGTCCTGGGGCCATCGGGGTAATTGATCGTGTATGTTCGCGGATCGGAATGGACCCAGGCTTCGGTGCCCGTGGTCGCATCGAGGCAGAGCACTCGCTCCAGCCCAGAAAGTCCACTGCGGGCCGCGTCCATCCGCTGACGATCCTGGTCTTCCTTCGAGGCGGGCCCACCGGTGGGTGTCTCCGACCGCTCCTTCTCCGGCTGAAAATCCATAACGAATAGATGCTTGCCAGCGACGGCGGGTCCCGAGTAGCCGGAGTGAATGGCCTTCCGCCAGAGGATCGGCGGTCCCTCTTGGTCCAACGTCCGCACGATCCCCGGTTCCGTCCAAATGCCGTCACGATGCGGGCCCATCCATTGCGGCCAGTCGTCGCCGCGACTCGTTGAGGCAATGGACGCGGTCAAGAGTACGAGGCACAGAAGCGGGCATCTGGGAAGCATAGGGCTCCTTCGCGTCTCAAGGAGAATGAACCGCGACCGCTGGGGCGCAACCAGCTGAGCTGACCTCGGATCGGGGGCCAACACGGCGACTCCGCGACAGGAAGCGGCGTAGAGGTGCGTCAAACGTCCAGGTTCTTGGCCTCCAGTGCGTGTCTTTCGATGAACTCCCGCCGCGGCTCGACTTTGTCCCCCATGAGAACTCGGAACATTTCATCGGCCACGCCGGCATCTTCCATGGTGATCTGCAGCAAGGTGCGGTTGGTGGGGTCGAGCGTCGTGTCGCGGAGTTCCTCGGCATCCATTTCCCCCAGGCCCTTGAACCGAGTGACTTGCATCCCCTTTTGGCCGGCGGCCCGCACGGCTGTCAGCAGTCCACGCAGGTCTTCCAGGGGGATTTCTGCGTCTTCGCGGCGCAGGACATAACGAGGTTGCTCCTGGCCGGTCCTTTCTTGCGGCAAAAGAGCCTGAATATCGAATCCCAGCGTGGCCAGTTCGGCCAGTCCACTGTTGATACTGCGGATTTCATGCAATTCCGTGACGTGCGCGTCGCCGTTGGGGCGGCCGCTGCCGTTGCTGGTAGCGTCATGCGCTTCGGGGCTGCCTGGCGGACTTCCGTCGGATTCGATGTGAAGGAGTCGGTCAAGCTCTTCGCGGCTGAAGAGCCAATGTTCGGTGCGCCCACTCTGGACGTGGATGGAGGGGAGTCGGCCAGTGACGGGATCCCTTCGCAGGGCATGGGACCGCAGGCTCGTGCCGCGACGCTCCAGCGCCAGCAGCGATTCCTCCATGTTGGCCAGGACACCGCAGAGCTGCTTCATGGCCTCGCCCCGGAGCGTCGTACCATCCCCCGTGTCAAGTTCCGATTCTCCGACCCCCCGTTCCAGGAGCTGTGACCGCATCTCTTCTTCGGTCTGGACGTAGTAGACCTTCTTCTTTTCCTTGACGCGGAAGAGTGGAGGCTGAGCGACGTAGATATGGCCTTCCTGGACTAGCTGGTACATCTGGCGGAAGAAGAAGCACAGAAGCAGGGTTCGAATGTGGGAACCATCCACGTCGGCATCCGTCATGATGATGATCTTGCCATAGCGGCGTTTGGAGACGTCTTGATCATCACCGATGCCGGCCCCAATGGCCTGGATCATGCTGCGGATCTCTTCGTTGGCCAGGACCTTATCCTCGCGGGACTTGTAGGCGTTGATGATCTTCCCGCGGAGGGGAAGAATGGCTTGATATTCCCGCAGCCGGCCCCCTTCGGCACTACCACCCGCCGAATCGCCTTCCACCAGGTAGAGTTCGCATTTGTCGACTTCCCGGCTGGTACAATCGCGGAGTTTCCCAGGCAGACCACCGCCATAGAGGGCTCCTTTGCGATCGCGGAGCAGGGCCTTGGCCTTACGGGCTGCCTCACGGGCCTCAGCAGCCAGCAGGGCCTTTTGCACCATGATCTTGGCGACCTTGGGGTTCTCCTCCAGATACCTGGCCAGGTATTCCCCCGCCGCGGAGTTCACAATCCCCTCCAGCTCGGGATTGTTCAGTTTCACTTTGGTCTGGGATTCGAACTGCGGGTTGGGAATCCGCACCGAGACGACAGCCGTGAGCCCTTCGCGAAAATCCTCGCCGCTGGGGGTCAGGTCCTTGAACAGGTTCTCTTTCTTGCCATAGGCGTTCAGGGTGCGCGTCAAGGCAGTTCGAAATCCCGTAAGATGCGTTCCCCCGTCTGTCGTATTGATATTGTTGACGTAGGTGTGCACATTCTCGGTATATTCGCCCGAGTACTGAAACGCCACTTCGATCGTGGTGCTTGTTTCGGCGTCATGATTGACGATGGAGATCACGGGGTGAATCGCGTCGCTGGCGCGATTGAGGTACTCCACAAATTCCACGATGCCTTGGTGATACTGGAATAGTTCCCCTTCGCCACTGCGTTCGTCGTGGAACTGGATCCGCACTCCTCGATTGAGGAAGGCGAGTTCCTGCAGGCGGCGATGGAGAATGGAATAATCGAACTTGAGCTCCCCGAAGACCTGGGGGTCGGGCTTGAAGGTGGTCTTGGTCCCTGTACTGGTGGCCTTGCCGATCTTGGTAACGGGTCCGGTGGGCTTTCCCCGTTCATAGCTTTGGCTGTAGACGCTGCCGTCCCGGGAGACCTCCACGTCGCACCATTCCGACAGGAAGTTGACCGCCTTGACTCCGATGCCGTGCAGACCGCCGGAGGTCTTGTATGCCTTGTTATCGAACTTGCCGCCGTACTTGAGCATCGTCATGACGCCTTCCAGGGCGGAACGGCCGATGCTGGGGTCGACGGCCACTGGAATTCCACGTCCATCGTCTGCCACCGTGATGGAACCATCGGCATTGACGGAGACCTGGACCTTAAGGGCGTGGCCCGCCATCACTTCGTCGATGGAGTTATCGACCACCTCGGTGACCAGGTGGTGCAATCCGCGCACGTCGCGATTGCCGATGTACATACCCGTGCGCTCGCGTACATGCTCCAGATCGCTCATGTAGCGCATCTGGTCCACGCCATACTCGCCCTCGACGCGGGCCGTCGCAGGTGGCATCGAAGCTTGTGATTGTTCTTCTCGTTCGTCGGCCATAGTCAGCTCAACTGCCGTCCGCGTTGGGATTATTCCGGGAGCGATCCCACGCGAAATCGTATCTCTCGGATTTGTTGTTGCGGCAATCGCGCCTGCAGCGCTTGCCGAAGCTCCTCTTTCATAAACGTGAGTTCCTGCAGGGTCACGGAATCTCCCACGACGATTTCCAGCACGCCGCGTTGCAAGTTGCCCGGGATGGATCGCGCGGCGAAACGTGGATCCACGATATCTCTCCAGGCCTGCTCCCGGTCCTCCGTCGCCAGGGACGCGGTATAGCCGCGGCGGGCCAGTAATTCGGGAATGATCGACTTCAGGGGTTGCGGTCCGTTATGCATGGCTCTCCTCCCCTGATACCCATCAGGCGGTGACCACCTCGCCCGCCTTCCCCTTGGGGGCCTTCTTCCGTTCCATCGGCATCACCAAATACAGGTAGCCATCGTCCGAGTGGAATTCCGCGGGACTGTCGTCCCCTGTAGTGGTAAACGTCACCGTTTTCTGCGGTTCGAGGACCCTCAGGTACTCGCTCATGAATCGATTGTCCAGTGCAACCGTTACGCCGGACCCGTGAAACGCCACCGGTAGTTCGACGCGGCAGTTGCCGATATCGGCACCCCAGCCCGCAAGTTCCAGCAGGCCGTCGGTGAACCGAAAATCGATGGCACGGGTCTCCTTGTCGGTCAGGATGGCTGCCTGCCGCACTGCGGATGCCAGCGGACCGACTGGCAGTTCGACCTGCACCGTGGGTGCTTCACGCCGCACCACATCTCTCCATCGCGGGAAGCGTCCCTCGACCAATCGCGAACTCAATATGGTCCGCGAGGTCCGCAGCACCAGGTCGCTCTCTTTGATCGCGAGTTCCACCGGCTCGGTGGCGTCGACCAGCACCCGCTCGATTAGGTTCATGGCTCGGGCAGCGACAATCACCGCCTCTGGATTGGCTGATACCGGCTCGCCAACCCGTTCCAAAACTCCTTCCATCTTGGCCAGGCGACGTCCATCGGTACTGACGGCGATGAATGACGTATCGTTCAATTCCAGCAGCACGCCTCCCAGGGCATATCGACTGCTCTCAGCTTCCGTGGCAAAGACCGTTCTGCGAATCACCTCCAGCAGCAGCGGCGACGGAATTCGGAAATACGATTCCTCGGAAAACTCAACCTTGCCGGGGAACTCGTCCGAGTTGGCAACCGGCAGATGGAACTCGCTCCGTTCCCCTCGAACATGGATCATGTTGCCGTCGGACTGAATGTCGAGCTTTTCATCGCTGCTTTCCCGCAAGATGGGACCAAACCGATCTGCCAGCAACAGGACTTCCCCAGCCACCTGGGTTTGTGAATCCGGAATGTCAATCTGGATCGTCATCTCGGTGTCCGTGGCAACAAGGTACGTGCGGCTGGCACTCCCCACCAGCTTCACGTTCTTCAAGATGGGCTTCGTGGTCCGAGTGGGTATCACGGAGGCGGCAATCTGAAAGGCCGACAGTATCTTTTCGCGTTCAACGGTGATCTTCATGACGTGGATTCCTTGCCTGGTTCAAGCAGAGATGGCTCTGCTTGTTATCTCTACTTAGAAGTTCACTAAGAGAGTTGGTAGTAAGAAGGTCGATTGCACCTTGGTCCATACGTTTGGCCAACGTGCTGCGCAAAGCGGAATTACAAGGTCGTTGGTGAGCCGGAATGGCAGTTGGGCGGTGTACAAAACCTGTTGTCTCCTTGTGCAGCCCTGGTCGATACGCGTTGTCCGATGTGTGGAATTCCATGGGAAACGCTGAGGGCTCGCGAACCGCGATGCATCGATCAACGGGTGGTCACAGCATGTCAACATGTTTTACACCTCCCGCTGCCGCATCTGGCGGCGCAGGGTCTCCGACATCCGCTGAACCGATTCTCGTAGGGTGGGGTCTTGATCCATGCGTCGCTGGGTCCGGCGAATGGCGTTCAACACCGTGGAATGGTCGCGTTCGCCCAGGACCTGGCCGATTTCTTGCAGGCTGGAATGCGTATGAGATCGGGCCAGCAACATGGCGACACCCCGGGCCAGCACGCACGTCCGGCGCCGGGAGGATCCGGTGAGGTCTCTGAACGAAACCAGAAAGTGCCGACTCACCAGACTCATGATCGAACGCAATGGTACGCGTGGGGCATCGAGTGGCGCTTGCCGCCGCAACCGCAACACGCCCGACAAGTCGCGACATCCAGCCGGCAGATCGCGACTTGCCTGAAGGAGGGCCGCCCGTAGCTGCGTTACGCTACCCGCATTGCAGCCCGCGAATCGGCGGACCTGTGCGTCGCCCGCCGACCAGCCCCGACGTTCGATCAGGTTGCGCAGAATGACTTCACGTGTTTCGGGGCCCGGCGGGACGAGGGGCACCGTGAGCCCTGCGGCCAGCCGGCTCACCAGGCGATTCTGCAAGCGACTCTGCAGCGGACTATCCGTGCTCGTAAAAATGGCCAGCGCCCCCGATGCTTGATACTCATCCAAGAGTTGCGTCAGCGCCTGTTGCGCTGGAAGTCGCTCCACGAGCAAGTCCAGTCCGTCCATGAAAAGTACCCGCAGCTGACGAAACGGCTCCCAGCCAGGCACCTCTTCGCGACGATCCTTGGACGGCGACGTCAGCCGGATCCAATCGGCGGCCTGCGTGACTCGGATCAGGCTTGCCGGGATACGGGAGCGAAACTCGGTTGCCAAGAGGTGCATCCAAAAGGATTTTCCGACCTCGGGCGGACCATGGACGACAATCGGCGAAAAAGGGGCCGGCTCGCGACGTAGTGAACCAGCCGACCGGACCAGTCGCGCAGCCACCTGGTGCGCAAAATGGTTCTCCGGACCAGAGATGAAAGTTAACGAGCGCTGCGGTTCCGGAAGGGTTGGCCCCACCGGTCGTTCGAGCACCGTCCATGTTTCCACGCGCTGCACCAACAGTCTGGAGACTCCTTCAAATGCGATTCCCGGACCTTCCCCGGCAACGGCTGGGGAAGCCCCGAAACATACCAAAAATGGGCTGAATCCACGAGCCGGCGACCGGCGAGAAAGTCCACGCCGCTCTCCCGCAGCCAGGCCGGAATTCCCCGGTTTTTTTCTAGGCTGGGCAGGCTGCCGAACATCGGTGTTCGCGCCCCAGGCACCGTGCGGTGCAGACCCGTCCGGCATAGGCATCCCGCCTTGGATTGGGACCTTGTCCGCTATTCCGGCAGCGGTCGCCCCCTGGTCTCCGGGGCGAAGGGCAATACCACCAGGCCAACGAGAAAAATGGCTGACATCGATACGCCCGCATACCGCCAAGGCAACGGTTCCGGAAAGGCCGGTCCCACGAAGACGCGACTACTCAACAGTCCCAAAGTGATCGGGCCAGCGGCTGCCACGAAACGGCCTACATTGTAGCAAAACGAGGTACCCGTGCTTCGCAAGTGCGTGGGAAACAGCTCGGCAAAATAGATGGCATAGCCGGCGAATAGCGACAACTGAAAGAATCCCATCATGGGCATCATCCAAAAAATGTCGCGAGGCTGGTCGAGCTTCCAGAAGACCATGGCGGTGGAGCCCATCGCAGCCAGGAATGACAAGGCAAACGCAGGCTTCCGTCCCACGCGCTGTGCCATGTAGGCGAAGGCATACATACCAAAAAACGCACCAATTTGCTGCATGATCAGGGCCAGGCTCGCCCAGAAGGTCAAGCGCCCCGCCGTGGCATTGCGGGCACCCTCCCAGACCTGGGCCTCTGCGCCATGGAGATCGGTCGGATTCACCCCACGGTGTTCGGGGATCTGTTCCCAAGTCCGCAGCCGCTCGAGCTGTTCGGCGCGTTCGGTTTCACCATTCCGCTGAGCGTCCTCGATCATACGGGAATAGACCGCCGCTGCCACATCGTCGCGAAACACGGCGCGGGCCAGGTCGGCGCTGAAGAAGCCGATGCCCCAAAGTCCAATGACTCCCGTGGAGGCCAGCAGAAGTCCAATGATCGCATGGCGCCGCCACGTGGGATGACCAAAGAGCTCGCGATACGACCCCAACCGCTCACTGCCAGAGCGCTCACGTGAGACACGCTGCCAGCGTTCCGGCTCCTGAAGCCGTCGGCGGATGACCAGGACCAGCAACGCAGGCAACGCACCAATCACGAACATGATCCGCCAGGCGCTGATCCCGCGCCCTTCCAGGGGGCTCAGGCTGAGACTGATCAGGGCCGCACTGATATTTCCCATGGCGGTCCAGGCCTGGAGAAATCCGAGGGCCCGCACTCGAGCCGTTTCGGGCATGGCCTCCGCTACCAGTGCCACGCCCACGGCAAACTCGCCTCCCACTCCCAGCCCCGTCAAGAACCGATAGGCCGCAAAATCGTAGACGCTCACGGAGATGGAACTCAGGCCTGTAAACAGCGAGTACCAGAAGATGGTCAGCATCATGGTCTTGGCGCGACCGATGCGATCCCCCAATACACCGAAGATCAGGCCACCCGTTGCCCAGCCGATCAGGAAGATGGCGGTCACCACCGCCCCCCACTGCTTCACCTGGGGATCGCTGGCCGGCAGGTCCAAGAGCCCTTTCATGGCCGGAACACGGGCCAGCGTGAATAGCTGCTGGTCAAGGCAATCCAGCAACCAGCCCAAACAGGCAACGATCAACACGAACCAGTGATACCGGTTCATGTCGCGATGCCAGGGCCCGGCCCGGGATGCGGATTGCGGCATGTCAGGGAGATCCACGGGTATAGGCTCCTTTGGGTGAAGCAGCGCGGCGTCCGTACGTGGGTAAGTCGCGACCGGGGAACCAATGCGTGTCGATTTTGGCGCCAAGTGCGTTTCGCATCCAGTGGCCTGGCAGTTCCACCTCCGCGACCCCAGGCGTCGACTGGGCCCGCCTCTTGACCTGACGGTGCCGATAGAGAGCCGCCCTCTTTCTCAAACGTGGCGGCTTGGGAAGCCAATTGGCGGTCCAGCAGCCTGCAAGCGACTGCAATCAGGATCAAGGCGGCGTTGGCGAAGAGTCCTTGAAAGGGTTCTTTGTCCTTTGCTTCCCTTGCGTCCCTTTGGTCGTTTCCGTCCCTTTGCCTATCAGTCCCCCAGCAGTGCCTCCGCCTCGGCGCGAATCGCCTCAAGTTCGACCGTGTCATCAGGTCCCAGGGCATCGTCCGACCGATGCGACGTGACCCAGCGATTGGCCAAAATGAGATAGTCACGCGCACGCTCCGACTCGCCGAGCTGATGATGGCTCATGGCCAGAAAGTACAGATCGTACGGCAAGGCGCTGTCTTGTTGCCCGGAGAGATTGGCTGCCAGGGAGTCAGCCGCTTCTTGGAAACGGCCGGCCCGGTAGTAGGCGACGCCCAAGGTGTTGCGAATGTTGGCATCCTTCGGCTGCAGGCGCACACCCTTCTCGGCCAATTCCACTGCCTCGTCGGCAGCGCGGAGCGACTCCGGGGCGGTCGCCAATGCCCACGCAAGCTGGTTGCAGGCCGTGGCGTCGTCCGGATTGGCCTGGTACGCCGCGCGATACTGTTCCATCTTGGTACCGGCGATCTCGAGTTGGGTGCGCGTATCCGTTTGGGCCGCAATCAACTCAAGCTGCATCGGTTCTGTTACGGTGCTTTCGGACTCCGCTGGCGGGTAGGGGGGCAAGTCCCAGTCCAGTCCGCGGGCCGATAGTTCTTCTCGCAAGCGACGCAGGTCCCATGCGAATCCGGAGCTGCGCCGCGTGCCCACTCCCACCAGCGTCGTGCCATCGGGAGAAAAGACAGTCGAGCTCGAAGCATACCCACTGGGGTGCTCAAGGCGCGCCAGCGTGCGACCCGTGCCAACCTCTATCAGCAGCAAGGAGTCGGGCACACCCTGCGCGACGAGCAATCGGCTGTCAGGCGAAAAACCGAGGATCGGGCCGTCGACGTGAGGTCCCGGCTCCCACGTCCCCGTCCTCCACCATCCGGGGCCGTAGCCGGTTGTGTACAGCCAGCGCCCGTCTGGGCTGAATTCCACGGGCGAAACGCTCTCCGCAGGCAACGTGGCGACGAGTGAGCCGGTGCTGGCGTCCCAGACCTTGACGTTCGAACCCCAGTGGCTGCCGGTGGCCACCCATCGCCCCTCGCCGTCGACGGCCACATAGCGGCAGTCGTCGTGCGGCCTGAGGTAGATCGGTTCGTCGGGACGATTCCGATCGATGACGACCGCGCCATCGAATTGAGCCGCGGCCAGGATGCGGCCATCGCCATCGATATCAAATTCGTTCTGCGCTTCGACGCCGAGGGATTCCGGAGGACCGATCACGAACTTCCGCCGATGCGACGCCCCTTGGATGGGCCATCGCCGGAGCCACGGACTGGTGAGGAGCGAGTCACGATCGAACTTCAAATAGAGCACCCTGCCGATGGGGGCAAAGGACAATTGCCTCCCCGTGCTGAAATCCCAGAACCCCAACCCCAGCGTCGTCCCCACCGCCAGTAGACGACCGTCCGGACTAAATCGACCATTCGCGAGCACACCGATGTCCTGTTCTTTGCCACTCACGACGTGGTGGAAAACATCGCTCCGCACGATCTCGCGAACTCCCACGCGGGGGCCATCTTGATACAACCCCACCTGTTGATCGTCGCGACCGAACCGAAGGAACAATGCCCCTTGCACGGAACAGAGCAGCATACCCGTCGGGTGATCCCAAATCGTCAGCCCCGCGCCCCAGTCGGCGTTGGCCAGCAGTCTTCCATCATGGCTGAACGCCACATTCGTGCCCCCTACCACCGAACAAGGTCGTTTCGCATAGGGCTTGGGATCGTCGAGATCCCAAAGGTGTATCTCCGAAGCGCATCCCACGGCCAAAGTCTTTCCTCCGGGGTGCCAGGCGACGCTGTGAATCGGTTGCGGCGAGATCCATTCCCGGATGCGCTTGCCATTCCCGCTGGAGCAGATCTGGAGCCTACTTTCGGCAGCGATCGCGATACGTTGGCCGTCGGGCGAGCACACGACATACGTGGCGACAAACTCGGTTGGCCACCGCGACCCCACCTTAGCCGTCGCCAGGTCATACAGCAAGCATTCATGGTCACGAACCGTCACGATCGATCGACTGTCGGCCGTAAAGTCATAGGCATAGCCACAGTCCACGGCATTCAATACGAGTTCTCCATGATCGGTTTCCCAAACCAATACGTGTTTTTCGGTCGAGAACGAGGCAAGGTGTTTTCCGTCGGGACTGAACAGCAAGCTTCGCGTAGGCGCGTTATGCCGAGGAGGCTGTAATTGGAGCACCTCCCAATTGTCGGCAATGCGCCGGACACGGATGAAGCCTTCACGGGTGACGAGGGCGTAGCGCTCATACGCCGGATCGACGTCCAAGGGAGCGGTGTAGCCCCAATAGTCCCACGATGTCGCGGAACGGACGACGTCGGTATGGGCCAGGCTGGCGATCAGTTCGTTCCGCAGATCCTCCCTAAGGGCGCCGGTCGGTTTCATGGCGAGGGCATCGTCGATTTCCCTCAGGCTGCGCGCTCGATGCCCTGCCGTTCCGCGTTTTCGTTCCACGATCGCCTGTGTGAGGTGAGCGCGTATTCTTGCGTCGCGCTCGGCCGACCGGGCACGTGCCAGGTTGTTTCGAGAGGATGCCTCCGCGCGTTCCGCCCGCGCGAGATGGATCACCGCCTGATCGCGTTCGGAACGGATCCAACCGGCAATCATGGCACCGACCGCCAGCGTGCCAAAGAGCAAAAGGACCGCGGCCGAAAGGCTGGTGACCACCCGATTGCGACGACAGAGCCGCCAGGTACGTTCCCAGATCGTCACGCGACGGGCACGAATCGGCCGATCGGTCAGAAAACAGCGGAGGTCGTCCCCCAGTTCGGCAGGAGAACGATACCGGTCCGATGGTTCCTTGGCCATCGCCTTGCCGACAATCGTCTCCAGGTCCAGCGGGATGGTGGGATCGAGCGACCTCGGGCAGGTGGGCTCGTCATGGAGCAGCCGACGCACCAAGACGCTGCGATCGGATTCCTCGAACGGCGGACGCAGCGTCAGCAGTTCGTAAAGCGTGGCTCCCAGACTATAGATGTCGCTGCCTTGGTCGGAATCGCCCTTCAAGCGTTCCGGGGCCAGATACCGCAGGGTCCCAACCACGTCCCCCGTCCGCGTGAGGCCCACGGGGGGGACAACGCCGGTGGAACCATCGCCGGATGACGTTTCCTTGGCAAGTCCAAAATCGGTGACCCACACGCTGCCTTGCGTATCCAATAGCAGGTTGGACGGTTTGATGTCGCGATGCAGGACGCCCTGGCTGTGGGCGTAGGCCAGGGCGTCCGCAACCTGAGCACCTATCCGCGCCACGCCCAGCCAATAATCGCGACTACTGTCGGACCAACTCGAACCTTGCTCGTGCCCCGGCAGACGGACCTCGGAAGTCGCGGGAACATTGGAATCGTCGAACACTTGGCGACCATGGTTCTCGGAATCACTGGAAACCGATGGAACGGATGGGGCTGATGGAACGAATGCGGGAGCAGTTGGGACAACGGCTCTCCATGGGGGGAGGTGGTCGGAGGCTGGGTCGGAAAACTCGCCGCTGACGAGCCCGGCGGCGATCTGCTCGGCGGACACAGTCTTGGCCCGATCTGCGGAATCGCAGCGACCCACGTTTGGGCCACTCCGTGCGTCACTACGAAAGCTTGATCCGATCCGAGGCTTGTCGGCTCCGCGGAGCCGCCTGAGTTCCACCAGGACTTCGTCCAGTCCGCGACCTTGGATGAACTGCATCACGTAGTAGTTCAAGCCATTGTCTTGTCCCACGCCGAACACGGGCACAATATTGGTGTGATGCAGCCGCGCGGCCGCCCGGGCCTCGAGTTTGAATCGATGCAGGAGTCTCGGTTCAAGCAGCGAGTGCGCTGGGAGCACCTTGACCGCCACATGTCGGCTCAGCGATTCCTGCTCCGCCTCGTAAACGATGCCCATGCCGCCGCGCCCGACTTCACGGAGGATCCGATATTCTCCCACGCGTTCCAGGAGCTCCGGAAAGTGGGGGGATCGAGACCCGCCGCGGGTGTCCTCCGCGGGAGCCCGTGCCTCTTCCATCATGATCAGGGCCGGAAATAAGTCCCGAATTTCGTCGGCGAGTTCCGGATGTCGTGCGGTGAACTCCGTGATGGATGGGCGATCACCGCGCCGGTACCGAGCGACAAAGTCCTCGGCAAGTAAGTCGAGCAGATCGTTTTCTCGACTGGTGTCGGATGGCACGGTGGGTGATCTCCTATTGGCGACGGCATGGCCAATGGGCCAGGGCGGCCAGCGGCCGCCCGGCGTTTTGTGGTCCCGGCTCGATGCACCGAGGCTTATTGCCCATGCCGCAGTGAAGAATCGGAAATCTCCGCAAGGATGACCTTCAGACGCCGCAGTGCTCGAATGTACCGATTGCTCGCGGCCGATTTCTTGAGACACAAGACGAGTGCGGTTTCCTCGTTACTCAGCATCTCGAAATGTCGTAGCGCCAGGATCTCTCGGTCCACGGGTTCCATGGCATTCAACGCTTCCTGGACGCGAATTTGGAGCTCCGCCCTCATCGCCGCACTGCTGGGGGACGTGAGATGCCCCAAAAGATGTGCGGCCAGCGTAATTGACGACGCTTGTGGCAACGCACCGCGGTGAAGGGAAACTTCCTGGGTGGCATCGCGCATCTTCGCACCCAAGTGCATGCGATGCACGTCCACCAGCTTCTGCCCGGTAAGAAATCGCATCCAAAGGAACAACGGCATCGAGGGCTTGGCACAGTAATCGGGGAACCGCCGCGCGCATTCCAGGAACGCCTCCTGCAGTATGTCGGAGGCATCCACCCGCCCTTGTAGTCGGTGGTCCATTCGCAGCCGAACCATCTGCCTCAGCCGTTCCCGATGGTTCTCAAACTGCCGGGCCAGGTCGTGGGCAGACAACGTCGCCCCATCCATGATCGGTTCCGATGAGTCGAGCATAGGTATCCTGATTACGCTTCCGCCTAACAGAATAACCGGTTTCCGACCCGTCCTGTACACCGTCCCCGATACCGCAACGCCGTATTCCCCCACCCTTTCTGGCAGGCTGGTCGAATTTCGAGTCCCCCGGGACCATCAAGCCATTCCACTCCGACGTCCACTGGTACTTGAAACGTAGAGGCTGGCAAACACGCATTTTCCTCCTCCTCGCGTGCTCGCGACGCGAACCGGGGTAAGCAGAATCGGGCAAATTCTGGCTGATCGGGTGGACGATGAACGAATCTGCCCGGTTAGGTAAAGAGTGCGGAGCCAAATTCACGGTAGGTGTCGTGCCTGCCAGAAGCATCGCGCCGTGGGTTCACAGCCTGGAAGCCATGGCCACGTTCGTGCGGAGTGAATCAAACATGAACTTGCACGGTCGACCGACGTTGGTGGGTTACCCTGGTCCGAATCGACATCGGAGGGCCAACCCGTTGTTGCTGTTTCTGATTGTCATGTTGCTCGCGGGGCCGGGTTCCGCGCTTCAGGATGGCGGCGTCGATGGATCGGACCTTGGGGTCTGGAACAGCAGCAAGTTCACGAGCGTGGCCGCCTGGTGTTCCGGTGACTTTCATGCCGCAGTGAATAGAAGAGGCCGAAACGATGTTCTGTAGCACTGGCAAAGAGTCGGCAATCTACCCTGTTGCTCGCGACGATTGCCGATCGACCGCCGGTTGGAACAATCGGCATGTCCCGCGACGCCAAGGCCCAACCCCTTCCAAACGCCGATTGATGGTGGAATCGCTGGAGGACCGTCGGTTGCTGACCGTCGATCTGGAGCTGCTGAGAGATATCAACGCGCTACCGATCGGCTCCAATCCGGCGGAAATCACGGAAATGAGCGGTATCGCCTACTTTGCTGCCACAACGCGTGCAAATGGCAGTGAACTCTGGAAAAGTGACGGTACGGAGGCCGGTACCGTACGCGTTAAGGATATCTTCCCGGGAGACCATGGGTCGGAACCTCGTTATCTCACCAACGTGGCTGGCACGTTGTATTTCGCGGCCTTCGACGGCAGCGGGCTCGACGAACTCTGGAAAAGTGACGGTACGGAGGCCGGTACCGTACGTGTCAAGGACAATGGTCTTGGCACCTACTATCGCCATCTTACGAACGTGGCAGGGACACTGTTTTTCACGGCCAATGACGGCCCCAGTGGCCATGAACTTTGGAAGAGTGACGGCACGGCCGCCGGAACGGTACGTGTGAAGGACATCCTGCCAGCAAGCTATGCATCTTCGTACCCTGGTTACCTCACCAACGTGGGAGGCGTCCTATATTTCGCGGCCACGGACGGCAGCTATGACAGGGAACTCTGGAAGAGTAACGGCACCCAGGCTGGGACCGTGCGCGTCACGAATATCTCGAATTCCGGTTCGGCCTTTCCACGATATCTCACCAATGTCGGGGGCACGTTGTTTTTTGCGGCCACGGACGGCAGTTACGACGAGGAACTCTGGAAGAGCGACGGGACGCAGCTGGGGACGGTACGCGTGAAGGATATCCAGCTGGGCACCGTCAGTTCGATTCCCCGTGATCTGACCAATGTGGCTGGCACGTTGTATTTTATGGCCAATGACGGCAGCAGTGGTGAAGAACTCTGGAAAAGCAACGGAGCGGACGCCGGAACCGTGCGGGTCAAGGATATCGTGCCTGGAATGGGCCAATCCTATCCGCGCTATCTCACCAACGTCGATTGCACGCTCTACTTCGTAGCCAATGACGGCAGCAGTGGTGAAGAACTCTGGAAAAGCAACGGAACCGAGGCCGGAACCGTGCGGGTCAAGGATGTCATGGCAGGTGTTGGGGCATCGGTTCCTCGTTCACTTACCAACGTCGATGGCACGCTCTACTTCTCGGCCAACGACGGCAGCAATGGCGAAGAACTCTGGAAGAGCAACGGGACGGATGCGGGAACGGTGCGCGTTCAGGATATTGCTTTGGGGAGCAACTCATCGGTTCCCAGTTCGCTGGCCAACGTAGGGGGCACGTTGTATTTCGCGGCCGATGGTGGCTACTGCGGAAACGAACTCTGGAAGAGCGATGGTACCGAGGCCGGTACCTCGTGTGTCAAGGATATCCGTACGGGAAGCGACCATTCGAGTCCCGGGTCCCTGATCAACGCCAATGGTACGTTGTATTTTCGGGCCATTGACGGTACCGGCCGCTTTGGACTCTGGAAGAGCGACGGGACCGAGGCGGGGACCGTACGCGTCAAAGACGTATCGATCGGCCGGCTTGTCAGCGTAGGCTCCACGATCTATTTCTCCGCCAACGATGGCACCAGCGGTTATGAGCTTTGGAAGAGTGACGGGACCGAGTCGGGGACGGTACGTGTCAAGGATATCCGGCCGGGGACCCCATCGTCGCTTGGCTCCACCATTTCATTCACCAATGTGAATGGGACCCTGTTCTTTACCGCCAACGATGGCACCAGCGGCTTCGAGCTCTGGAAGAGCGACGGGACCGAGTCCGGGACCGTACGCGTCAAGGACATCCTCCCTGGAAGCGGTTCGTCGACGTCGGATTTCTTTCCCTTTCAATCCGCCCTGACCAACGTAGCGGGCACACTCTTCTTTGTGGCCCGCGACGGCAGCAGCGGCTACGAGCTCTGGAAGAGCGATGGGACCGAGTCCGGGACTGTACGCATCAAAGATATCCGGCCGGGTATCCCATCATCGTACTCTCGATTTCTGACGAATGGTGGGGGGACACTTTATTTCGTGGCCACCGACGGCCCCTCGGGCCATGAACTGTGGAAGAGCGACGGCACGGCAGCAGGAACGGTACGGGTCAAGGACATTCGGCCCGGTGTCGCCTCGTCGATGGAAGGTTTTCTCACGGCTGTGGGTCAGCTAATTTACTTCCTGGCGGACGACGGCACGAGCGGATTCGAACTGTGGAGGAGCGATGGGACCGAGGCCGGAACGATGCTCGTCAAGGACATCCTGCCAGGACACGGCGGCCCTTCACAAAGAAACTTCATCAATGTGAACGGAACACTCTATTTTTCAGCATACGATGTGGTCGGCGGCAACGAACTCTGGAAGAGCGACGGAACCGAGTCCGGAACGGTGCGTGTGAAAGACATTGTCCCCGGTCTCGACGGTTCGTTCCCTCACAACACCGCCAACGTGGACGGTACGTTGTACTTCGCGGCCAACGACGGCAGCGGCGGCGATGAACTCTGGAAGAGTGACGGGACCGAGTCCGGGACCGTACTGGTGGAGGACCTTACGGGGAATGCGCTGAGCTCCAACCCGGGCGGGATGACCCTGGTGAATGACCGACTCTTCGCTGTCGCCCAAACTGCCGCCTACGGAGTGGAGATGTGGAGCGGTATCCTGGGAACGCGCCCGGGAGATTTCGACCGCAATGGCCTCCTGAATATTTCCGACATTGACGCGCTGGTGGCGGATATCGCCGGCGGCACACATCCCCGTCCGTTCGATCTCAACCACGATGCACAGGTCGATACCTCGGACCTGGATCTGTGGCGAGCCCTGGGGGGCGCTGCCAATTTGGGCCCCGGACGTGTCTATTTGCCTGCCGATGCAAACCTGGACGGATTCGTCGATGGCACGGACTTCGGCGTCTGGAACGCCAACAAGTTCACCTCTGTCGCCGCCTGGTCCCGCGGGGACTTCAATGCCGACGGCCTGGTCGACGGATCCGACTTCGGTATCTGGAACAGCAACAAGTTTACGACCTCGAACACAGGTCTTCGCAACCGAACCATGCCGCATCGGTCTCGTGTGCTGAGGACCTTCGATCGGAGCGTTGACCAGCGCTTCTGCGAGCGGGAGGGTGTTGTAGGGCGTGACGGTCTGGTTCATCGCATTCGATGAACTCGAACAGAGTGCCCATACATCGTGGAAAACGCCGCGGCGGAGTCCGTTCGTCATTGTGCGGCTCTTCCACCGCATCGATCGGGTCCGCGTTCTCCAATGACGATACGCCCATGTGGTTCTAAAGTCTTGGCGCGAGCTTGGGAGGTGTGAGACAACAACGCGTTGCCCAGCAAGCGGGAAGACGTGCCAAGTGCAGTATTGAAGTGGAATCTCCTGGCGATGCGCACCGGTCGGGGTTGGGTCATAACGGCGGATTGGGCCATCACGCCCATCAGCCGGAACGCGCGAGCGTCCGGTTGGCAGTGCGACATTGGATAGTGCACGAAAGTCTCGGGCTGGCGGGCCGTTCTAGGAAACCGTGGGCTAGCGCCCAGCGGCTGATCGGCCGCATCGCCAAGCGCGGGGAGGCCAGAGCGCGGAGTTGCTCGATATCTGTAGCGATACAAGCCCGCCAATCGGTGTTTCACAGAATTGGAGGGGATTCACCCAGGAGCGGTACCCACCACGGTCTTCCGCTTCACAGGCTTCCACCTCGCAGGCGCGGAGGTTGCTGAGCATTCCGCCACCCGGTATCGGGCTCCATCCACGCCTCCATCCACCCGACGGGTCAGTAACGGCCCAAGCTACCCAGATTGCGGACATGAAGTCTGTGTCTAAGTGTTCGTGCTGTGGCCTGGCGGCGTCACCTCGGCTCCAGCCCCAGAGCCGTACGGTAAATCATTGCGTGGCGGCCCCAATTCGGGGGTGTTAGACTGAAAGTCCGGTTGCCCGGAGTTCCCATGGATCACGCTGATCTCCATCGCGATGCCCAGCATTGGCGCAACTATGTGGTGTTGCTGGCCCGGTCGCGGATCGCCCCTCGGTTCAGGAGCAAGGTCGATGTATCCGACGTTGTGCAACAGACGATGCTCGAAGCTCATCAGGGTCGGCAAGCCTTCCGTGGCGGAAGTGATGGTGAGTATGCCGCCTGGTTACGACGGATCCTGGCTCGCAATCTGTGCAACATGCAGCGGGACTTGACCCGCGAGAAGCGCGACGTACACCTGGAACGGTCGCTCGACGACGATATCGAGGCTGCGGCGTCTCGAGTGGAATGGTTGGCCGCCGAACAATCCTCGCCAAGTCAGCGGGCCGACCAGCGAGCGCTGGTGGTCCGCTTGGCCGATGCCCTGGCGGCATTGCCCGAGGATCAGCGAGCGGCGGTGGAATTGCGCCACCTGGAAGGCTGGGCGCTGAAGCAGATTGCCGAGGAACTGCAACGAAGCACTGCGGCCGTGGCCGGTCTGTTGCAGCGGGGACTCGCCCGCTTGCGGGAACAACTATGCCCGAACTCGACTTAGAGACCGTCCTGAGCGAAATCCTCGAAGCGGAGGATGCCGGCAATGGGCTGAGTCCCCAGGAATGGATCGCCCGCTACCCACAATTCGCGCCCGACCTCACGGCCTACTTCGCCGACCAGCGACAATTCGATCGAATCGCCACCACCGTACTGCGCGTCGTTGAACAAGGGGTGAACGCAACGGTTGGCGAACCGGCCACCGGGCACGGGGAAGTTCCACACCGCTTTGGAGCGTACTACCTGCTTGAGGAGCTAGGCCGCGGTGGAATGGGGATCGTTTATCGTGCCCGGCATGCCACGCTGGGTCGCCTGGTTGCACTGAAAATGATCCAGGGAGGCGCGTGGGCATCGCCCGTCGAACGGCAGCGGTTTCGCATGGAGGCCGAACTTGCCGCCCAACTCGATCACCAACACATTGTCCCGATCTTCGACGTTGGCGAATACGATGGTCAGCCCTATTTCACGATGAAGTTGATCGAGGGCGATACCCTGTCGAACCAGCTGGATCATTGGAAACGCGACCCTCGCATGTCCGCCGGACTCATCGTCAAATTGTCCCATGCCGTGCACTACGCCCACCAGCACGGTCTGCTTCATCGCGACTTGAAGCCGTCCAATGTCCTCTTGGATCGCGACGGTCAGCCATACCTGACCGACTTTGGCCTTGCCAAAAAAGAAGGGTCCCAGGACGACCTGACGCAGACCGGCGCCGTGATTGGTACGCCTGGATACATGGCGCCAGAACAGGCTTCTGGCAAGAGTCGTGATGTTACAACCGCGGCGGATGTCTACAGTCTGGGTGCCATCCTCTATGCCATGCTCACAGGTCAGCCCGCCTTCGGTGGCTCGACGCCCGCCGAGACACTGCGTCAGGTGGTGGAGTCACCCCCTGAGCCGCCTCACAAGTTCCACCCGCACCTGTCGAGGGAGCTGGAGACGATCTGCCTGAAGTGCCTGGAAAAGGAGCCGCGGTATCGATACGGCTCGGCGGATGCGCTCGCCGACGATCTGGAACGCTGGATCGGACATTTGCCGATCCAGGCCCGGAGAAGCGGCATCTGGGGTCACACGGTCAAATGGTCCCGTCGCCGCCCCGCCGTCGCCGCCCTGGTGGCCGTCGCCGCATTGGCGGCAGTCACGATCTTCGCCGGAAGCCTATGGTACAACTCGCGCCTTGGCGCCGAAATCGCCAAGGTGACCCGCGGGGAGCAGGCTGCGCGGCGACACGCGTACGCCGCACAAATGAACCTCGCCTACCAGGCCTGGGACGCCGGGCAAGCGGCAAAGGCATTAAGACTACTCGACGCCCAGGTGCCCCGGACGGATCAGCTCGATCTGCGCAGTTTCGACTGGCATCACCTCAGACACCAGACCCAACGGGACCTGCGGCTGATTCTCGATCTGGGAAGCGGTCCAGTCCGCGGCATCCATTTCTCCCACGACTCGCAGCAGCTCATTTGCGGATGCGCCGACGGACTTGTACGGATTCTCGATCTGATTTCTGGCAAGGTCAGTTTCTGGAAGGGTCACAAGGCGCCGATCCGTGCCACGGCCATCTCCCCGCGCGGCGATTGCCTTGCCACGCTCGATGAATCAGGCTGCCTTCGAGTATGCGACTTGCCTCAAGGCTTGGAGCGATTTGTGAAGAAGGATCGAGCTAGACCAGGGTTTGACTATACCTCCATCTCGATGATCGCGTTTGCACCGGATGGCAAGAGCCTTGTTCGGGCATACTCCATCACCCTCGTTTCACTCGATGTGAATGACGGCCGCGAACATGGACGTTTCACGCAGACCGGCTCGAAGTTTAACTCCGTGGCGTTTACGTCCGATCGAGTGCTGGCAATTGCCACGAATCACGAAGGAATCCTGTTGGTACCGAAAGTCGCTCCAGACAGCGTGCCCGTGAAATTAGGAAGGCAGAACGCGTACGTGCTAAATGTGGCCGTGTCACCTGACGGGGCGACGATGGCTTCATCGAGCGAAGACGGTATGGTGAAACTGTGGGACCTGAAGAGCCGTACGGAGGTGGCGTCCTTGAATGAACATACGGGCGCGGTATACGCCTTGGCGTTCGCTCCCGAAGGGCAGCTTCTCGCGTCAGGTAGCGAGGACGGAACAGTTAAACTCCGCAACCTGGCAGACGGGACGGTACGCAATTACGGTCACACAGGTACAGTCTACTCGCTTGCATTCTCTGCTGACGGCAAATTCGTGGCGGCCGGGGACGCGAACGGCAGCCTCCGACTCTGGGACCGACAGAGGGCGCTCAGTCCAGATAAACTCGTGGGACACCGCGGTGTAGTCTACTCTCTTTCGTTTTCTCCCGACGGCGCGACGCTCGCATCGGGCGGCAAGGACCATTCGATTCGACTTTGGGATGTCAGTTCTGGTAAGCAACTCACAGAACTGACCGGACACACCGGATTTGTCACCGGTCTGGGGTACTCGCCGGATAGTTCCATCCTGGCCTCAGGAAATACTCACCCTGGGGATTTGCCCCCACAACCCGGTGAGGAACGGGGCTCGGCTCGTCTTTGGGACGTTGCATTACGTCGTTCATTGGCGACGATCGAGGCCCATCCAAAAGCGACCTGGGGACTCGCCTTTGCGCCCGACGGCAAATCCTTTGCGACGGCCGGATACAGCGACAAAACGGTTAAGCTCTGGGACGCAAGAACACGCCAGTTGATGGCGACCCTGGAAGGCCATCCGCAGCGAATCTGGTGCGTGGCTTACTCGCCCGACGGCACGCTGTTGGCCTCCGCCAGCGCGTCAGACCACGACGACGAAGAAACTGTCTTCATTTGGGATCTCGCAACGAAATCAGCGCGACATCGCCTTCGAGCACGTTGGGTCTGGTCAGTCGCCTTTTCTCCGGACGGCAAGCTCCTGGCGACGGGAAGCGAAGGTGGCCTGGTGAAACTGTGGGATGTCGCGACTGGAAAAGAAACCATTCCGATCCAGGGTCATTCCACGGCTGTGAAATGTGTCGCTTTTTCACCGGATGGCAAGATCGTCGCCTCCGCCAGTGTCGACAAGACAATCCGCCTGTGGGACGTCGTAACCGGCGATGAGCGCGCGACGCTGAAAGGGCACGACAGCCCCATCTATTCCATGGCGTTCTCACGGGACGGCAAGACCCTCGCCAGCGGCGACACCGGCGGAACCATCCGGCTCTGGCGGGCTGCAACAGACGAACAAACGAAGGTGATGGGTCCTTGAATGCGGCCAGTTCACCTGGCACGTCGATTGGCTTGACGGTGCCGATAGAGCCGTTCGGTGAACCCGCCCTCTTTCTCGAACGCGGCAGCCTGCGCGGCAAGTTGGCGGTCCAACAGGCTGCAGGCGACCGCGATCAGGGTCAGGGCGGCGTTAGCGGAAAGTTCGGGAAAGGTAGACGGAGTGGACGGTATGGACGATGTGGACATTGTGGACGCATCGCACGCGTCGTCTTGTTGTCCACTCTGTCCAATCCGTCCATTCTGTCCAATCCGTCCATTCTGTCCACTCCGTCCACCTCGTCCATAAACCTCCTTCGCCCAACCAGCCACTTCGTCCGCTGACTTGCACCGTCGCCCAATCAAGTCGCAGCGCCGCCAGTCCGTTCGTTCCCACAACTGCAGCCCCCGCTGCCGCAGGAAATCTTCATAATCCAGCCGCAATTCTTCCAGACTGGCCCGAGCAACTCCGGTCAACATCATTTCGGACTTCTTCGACGTCCCCGACGCCTGGCTCCCCTCAGCGATGTTCTGTACGCCGGACCGCGCGGCCTGGACCATCTGATCATGGGTCCGGCTGCGGCGATCAATGTAACGGTCACAGAATCGGGCGGTCACATCAAACACCAACTGCGCGATCTGAAAGCTCTTCAGCCTGCGGTAGCCCCCATGCTTCGGAATCAGCGGTTCCGCGTCTGCCATAAGTACTACCCCATGTCCGCCACGTCCACTATGTCCACATTTGTCCACTATTCTCCCTCTTCCGACAGCCGCCGCCAAGGCCCCATGCAATCAGCGTCGCCTCCTTCGAGCTGTAACCGGTTGGCAACGACAGCCGTCTCGGCCCGCCTGGAAACGCCAACCTTGCCCCTTTCTCCCCGCCTAGGTCCATTCCGTCCA
>WPCK01344047.1_pt1 | contig 71247 bp, 49 predicted proteins | sample 5399851 | NCBI WGS metagenome assembly WPCK01 (sample SAMN12869471, study PRJNA574797) | sludge metagenome | isolation source: wastewater treatment of pH11 | place: China:Beijing | collected 2019-05-20 | reverse complement strand
TGCACGATTCACCTGCACCCGTTGCCGCGAACTGGCGACCCCGAGGCGTCCGGCCTCGGCGCCCAAGGGGATTGCTACGGGGATGCCTGCGCACCCTGAGAATGAAAAAAGCCCGGCGAATACCGGGCGTTTTGCAAGTGGCGGGGACAGGATTCGAACCTGTGACCTCGAGGTTATGAGCCTCGCGAGCTACCAGACTGCTCCACCCCGCGTCATGAATGTAACTACCAGTCTCACGAATCAAGGCCGCCTGTCAACTCCCCATTCGCCGCGAACGACCAGGGGAAGCGGATCAGGGTAAGGGGAGCTTGAAGTGGGACGACGCGCTCATTTCACCTCCTCAGCCATCGCCGTAACCGATTTTCAAACCGTGAAGCCTCGACAATTCATGATGTTTCTGCCCCCTCACCCCGACCCTCTCCCCCACGAAGCGCGGGGGAGAGGGGGCAGGACTCCGGAATCTGCGGTAGACAATCAGTCACGGCGTTGCCCCCTACCCCGACCGTCTCCCCCATCCCAGCGGACTGGGACGGGGGAGAGGGGGCAGGACTCTGGTATTTGCGGCCATACAAAATCGGTCACGGCGTTGCCCCTCACCCAGCCCTTCCCCATACCATGGCGAGGACGCCCTGATTGCCCCCATTGTGAACGACTGTCGAAGCGGGTAGCCGCTCCAAGTCGTTATCTCGCGGAGCGCGATGGCAACGATCGTGAATGGCGACAGTCGGCGGCCTCGCTTCCATCCCGACCGACTGACACGTCAACTTCCGAAGCACTTCTTGAGAACCTGAAATGCCGCCGCACGGCCTGCGCGCGCCCACGATGTCATCAGCGGAATGTCCTTCGGGCAGACGGCCTGGCAATTGGCCGCTTTACCACAATTCTGTATCCCGCCTGATGCCATCAGGGCCTCGAGTCGCGACGTGGCCGTCATTTCGCCGGTTGGATGCGAGTTGATCAAGACGACCTGATTCATGGCGTGTGCACCGATGAATCTGCGATCGAACTCAGCGTTCTCCCGGTGTCGAAACCGCTCGTCGGATTCAACCGGCTCAGGTCGTAATTCCACCTTCGTGTACTGCGGACAGGCCTCCAGACAGCAACCGCAACTCATACACTGGCTTAGCGGATAAGCCTGAAGTTGTCGCGCTTGCGATTGCCGAGGACCATGCCCGGCATCGAAATAGCCATCGACGGGTATCCAGCATTGAAGTTTCTCCAACGAGCGAAACAGACGACGCCGGTCCACCATCAAATCACGGATTACAGGAAACTTGGTTAGTGGGCGCAGTTCGATTCCGTCGGGATGATCCGCAAGCAGTTGGTCAACCAGCGCAGAACACGCCTGTCGGACTCGTCCATTGATCAGCATCGTGCACGAGCCGCACACCTCCTCCAAACAGTTCGCATCATAAGCGACGGGAGCAACCCGTTTGCCGCGGGAGGTCGTGGGATTCGCCGCGAGGCGTTGAAGGATCGTGGTGACATTCATTCCCGGCTCGCGATCCAGTCGGAACGACTGCCAATAGCTCGGCTGACCCGGCCGATCCTGGCGCAGAATCCGCACCTCACACGGGGTCATCTTCGGCTTGGAAAATGGACTGTGCATGGGACCTTGTGATCGTTGCATCCACCACCTTGCGATTCTACGCATGCCGGGCGTGAGGTTGCCGGCACCCTATTCGCGAACTTCGTCGGTGAGTGACTCGGCAGGACGTTCCCAATCTTCGCAGTGCGCCGAGGAACTACCCTGCTCGATTTGCTCCGCCAGGGCCGTTTACGCCGCCCGTCGGACACAGGCCCGCAAAGGCTGCTCCGAGCCGGGCCTGGCGACCAGTCGCCGTTAGGCCCGTTTCTTCGATGCCTATCGAAGCGATTGTCGGCGGTACGGCCAAAGGGCCAGAGCGACCAACGGAAGCCCGGTCTATGTTCGGTCCCGGCCGGAATAACCAAAGTTCATTGACCGAGCCGCAGTGAATCAGTGGATTGCCTCCCGAGTTGCAAGTCAAGCACTTGGCCTCGCGTCTTGCTTGCGTGGCGCCTAGCCGTTTTCGGCCGTTTTCATCGGAGACGTACGCATCGCTCGACACACCCACCCGATCGATGCCACAATAGTTTATGGCCGGTCTCCTTCTCGTTTGGTGTTTTGACGCCAGACAGCCACCGTACGTTGTCGGCATCCTGGGCTCTGAAGCGGGACTGGCGTCACTTCCTCGCCACTCTTTCGAGAATGCGGTCGGGACGATCCCTTCGGCTGCGGGCGAAGTGTTTGCCGTGCGATTCCATGGCAATCGGTACGCGGTTTGCGGCGGGGGAGCCGTTCGAAAGTGGCCTGGGCTTTCGGAATGGCGCGCCACCGACACTCTTGACGCGTTCTTGTCCGGTGAGTTTCCATCATGACCAAGTCGAATCACGATCTCAGTATCCTCAGCCTGGAGTACCTCGAGCGGTTGCGTGAGGACTTCTTGCGTGACTCCCATGCGGTATCGCCAGAATGGCGTCAGTACTTTGCGGAATCTGGCGAGCCCAATGGCACCGGCGGCCATCGCTTGCGTCCTACGTTTCGCCCGCGGGGCCTGTTTCAACAATCTCCTGCTGCGACCCATGGAGGTGCGGACGCACAAGGATGGCTCTGTGCCGCCAACCTGCAAGATCGCATCGACCAGTTCGTCCGCGCGTATCGCGTGCGCGGACATATGTTCGCTAAGCTTGATCCACTAGGTACGCAGCGGCCGCGACCGCCAGAACTTGATCTGGAGTTTTACCGATTCACCGATCGTGACCTCGACTGCCACTGTTCTACCATCACGCTCGCCGGCAGCAACTTCCGCACGTTGCGAGACATCTACGAACGTCTGCAGAATACCTACTGTCGGTTTATTGGCGTTCAATTCATGCACATGGACGACCTGTCCATCCGCGAGTGGCTTTGTGAGCGGATGGAGTCCAGTGAAAACCGCTTGACGCTCTCCCGCGATGTTCAACTCCGGATTCTCACGCGGCTGACCGATGCGGTGATCTTCGAAACGTTTGTTCGCAAGAAATACGTTGGTTCCAAGACGTTTTCGCTGGAAGGCGCGGAGAGCTTGATTCCGCTGTTGGATTTGACCGTGGAAAAGGCCGGTCGGCACGGCATTGACGAAATTGTGGTAGGGATGGCACACCGTGGGCGGCTGAACGTGCTGGCGAACATCCTTGGCAAACGGCCACTGAAGATCTTTCAGGAATTTGACGACCCCCATCCTGAACTGCATCGCGGACGGGGCGACGTCAAGTACCATCTCGGCTACAGCAGTGATTGGCAGACGACCGCCGGCCGGAAGGTCCACCTTTCACTCTGCTTCAATCCCAGCCATCTCGAATTCATTAACCCCGTCGCCATGGGACGCATTCGGGCAAAACAGGATCGGCGAGACGATTCGCGGCGCGAACGCGGGATGGCGCTGCTGATCCATGGTGATGCGGCGTTTGCTGGCGAAGGGATCATTCAGGAAACGCTCAACCTGAGCCAGCTTCAAGGCTACCGGGTCGGTGGGGCGCTCCACGTGATCGTCAACAACCAGATTGGATTCACGACATCGCCCGGCGAAGGACGCTCGACGACGTATGCCAGCGACGTGGCGAAGATGCTGCAAAGCCCGATTTTTCACGTCAACGGCGAAAATCCCGAAGCGGTGGCCCAGGTGGTCGACCTGGCGATGGACTTTCGCCGACAGTTTCACCGTGATGTCGTGATCGACATGTACTGCTACCGTCGCTGGGGACACAACGAAGGTGACGAGCCGGCCTTTACGCAGCCGCATATGTACGCAGCCATCGAAGGACAGCATTCCGTGCGGGACGGCTATCTGGAACATCTGCTTACGCTTGGCGAGGTCACGCGTGACGAGGCGGACCGGATCGCCCAAGAACGTTATCACCTTCTTGAGAAAGAATTCGAGTTGCTGCGGCAGTCGAATGTCGTGTTCACGCCACCGACGTTGACGGGTGTCTGGCAAGGTTATCAGGGTGGTCACGAGCCACGCGACCAAGAGTTGGACACCGGCGTCGACACACCGCGACTTGCTTCGCTGCTGGGCACCCTGACGTCTGTGCCGGACAACTTTCACGTGCACCCAAAGCTGCAACACGTATTGGAGCGGCGCCGAGCGATGGAGCGAGGCGAACGTCCTTTGGACTGGGCGACCGCCGAATCGCTGTCGTTTGCTTCGCTCGCGGTCGATGGGCATCGCGTACGATTATCTGGCCAGGATTCAGTCCGAGGTACGTTCAGTCAGCGGCACGCTGTACTGCACGATGGAAACAACGGCCAGACGTACTCTCCATTGCAACACCTCTCCGCCGACCAGGCCCCCGTCGATACGATCAACAGCCCCTTGTCCGAGGCGGGTGTGCTGGGATTCGAGTACGGCTATAGCCTCGACTATCCTGAGGCGCTGGTCATCTGGGAAGCACAATACGGCGACTTCTGTAATGCAGGTCAGGTGATCATCGACCAGTTTCTGGCCAGTGCCGAAGACAAATGGCGGCGGTTGAGTGGTCTGACGTTGCTGCTGCCCCATGGGTTCGAAGGTCAGGGGCCGGAGCACTCGAGCGCACGCATGGAGCGGTGGCTATTGCTGGCAGCGGAACACAACCTTCAGCTGGTGTTCCCGACAACTCCGGCTCAATACTTTCACTGCCTCCGCAGGCAGGTCCTGCGCCGTTGGCGGAAGCCGCTGGTCATCTTGACGCACAAGAGCCTGTTGCGGCATCCGCACGTGACGTCAAGCTTCGAGGATTGTTCGACCGGCCATTTCCAGCGAATCCTGCCCGATCCGTCCATCGATCCCGCCGCGTGCCGGCGCATTTTGCTTTGTACGGGAAAGGTGTACTACGACTTGCTGCACGCCCGAGAGCAACACGACCACCAGGATGTGGCGGTGGTTCGCATCGAACAGCTCTATCCATTGCCAAGCGAGGAACTGGCGGCAGCGCTCCGCGGCTATTCCGACGGCATCCCGATCTTCTGGGTTCAAGAGGAGCCGGCCAACATGGGTGCCTGGCAGTACATCAAGATCTGTTTCGGAGAGCGCCTGCTCGACCGCTTCCCACTGGAGCGCCGGTCGCGTCCCGCGTCGTCCAGCCCCGCCACCGGTTCCTCTTCCAGTCACCGACTCGAACAGAATGAACTGATCGAAGCAGCCTTTCAGGACCAACCATCATGATCGTGCAAATGAAAGTACCCGAAGTGGGTGAATCGATTCAGGAGGTAGAAATCTCGCAGTGGCTGAAGCAGGAAGGCGAGTGGGTTGGACAGGACGAAGACGTTGTGGAAGTCGATTCCGAAAAGGCGTCGTTACCCATTCCTGCGCCGTCGTCTGGCAGAATCACGAAGATTCTGAAGCGACATGGCGAAACCGCCGAAGTCGGCGAAGTGATTGCTGAGATCGATGATGCGGCCACGCCCGCGAGCGAGCAGCCTGCGAAAGTGCCGACTGCCACGGCATCCGAGCAACCTTGCATCCAGCAAGAGGTTGCAGTAACGAATACGCCACGCGTGCTGGAGCCTCGCCACCCGCATGACGAGCCCACCGCAGTGGCCACCGGGACCTTGTCCGCGGCGCGTGAGGAAGAGATCGTACCCATGAGTATGATTCGCCGTCGCATCGCTGCAAGGCTCGTGGAAGCACAGCACAACAGCGCTCTGCTGACCACGTTCAACGAAATCGACATGTCCGCCGTCCTCGAACTGCGACAATCACTCCAACAGACTTTCCAGGAGCAACACGGCGTCAAACTGGGTTTGATGTCGTTCTTTGTCAAATCGGCGATCGAAGCGCTCAAGCGATTCCCGGAAGTGAATGCCGAGATCCGCGGCAACGACGTCGTCTTCCGCAACTTTTACGATATCGGAATCGCGATTGGAGGAGGCAAGGGCTTGGTTGTCCCCGTACTCCGCGATGCCGAACACTTGAGCTTCGCGAACGTCGAATCGGCCATCGACGACTTTGCCAGCCGCGCGGCGAGCAATACGCTCAGACCGGAAGAGTTGACAGGCGGTACCTTCACCATCAGCAACGGCGGCATCTATGGTTCACTGCTTTCCACCCCCATCGTCAATCCGCCGCAAAGTGGTGTGCTCGGCATGCACGCGATTCAAGACCGCCCCGTGGCCCACGAAGGACAGGTCGTCATCCGCCCCATGATGTACGTCGCGCTGTCGTATGACCACCGACTCATTGATGGCCGCGAGGCCGTGGGCTTTCTACGCCACATCAAAGACCTGGTGGAACAGCCCTCGCGAATACTGCTCGAAGTCTGATGTGCCAACGTCGCCAGCTGGCCCACGGCATGCAGCAGCTTATATACTGCGTGGCCTCGCTTGCTTATCGTCATTCAGCGGATACGTGATCCTCGTTCCTTCCACATGGGCAAACGGGGTGAGCGTGTGCGGCTTCGTCGGGCCGCGCGAGAGAATGTGCTGAACCTCGATTCCGCGAACCAGCAATGCGTCCGCGATCATCGAACGGTGGCAGCGCCATGGCACCGCTTCGGCGCACATGATGGCCGTCCGTTTCTGCTTTGCGAGTTGGATCAGGTCGTCCAGGGCTTGCGCAAATGATGGTGTTTGCATGTAGTCGGCAAAGCCGCGGAAGGAAGCGTTGCGCCAACCGGTATTTGGCGAATCGCGACGCGCGTGTCGCAAACCACCCAGCCTTTTCAGATGCCGGTAACTGAATCGGCGGTTGTGTAGCGCCTTGGCAAGGTCGCCTCGATTGAACTGCGGATTGTGCCGCGAACGGGGGACCGTCCGCACATCCACCAATCGCTCCACTCCGTGCGCTCGTAACAGCTGCACCAACTCGTCAAGGCTCCGCGTGGAGTGGCCCACCGTGAACACCTCCGGTGATGACTTGTCCACCGACATCATCCAGGGTTCCCATGCGTCTCATGAAGCTCCACGGTCCTTTGCCCGACAGGACAGCCTGTTCAACGGAAGATCAACGTCAATAGTACCAAGGAATCCTCAACGCCGGTGATGGTGTGAGGCGCTCCGGCGGGCACAAAGGTCCATTGGCCGGCCTTGAGGGAATGCTTGTCGCCGTCGATTGTGAGCGCCACCCAACCTTCCAGACACTGGACCGTGATCGGACCTTGAACATGATGGCCGCGACAGGCTTCATATTCCTTGGGAACCACCATTCGGATCGCCTCGAACGCGTCGCCCTTGACCAAGGCGCGAGTCTCGGCCCGGGACAATGTCTCGTTCTCGGATCGTAAATCCACCGGTATGCCCGGGCCTGCGTGGGGAATCGCCATCGGTATTTCTCCCTTATTGGGTTGGTAACCTGTGAACACCTCAGTACGAGTATTATCTTCGATGACAAGCGGCGCAACCAGCAGCGACTGCGTGGCCATGGCCCTCCCCCATCCCAGCTGACTGGTACGGGGGGAGAGGGGCAACGCCGTGACCGGTTTTCGATCCGCGGAACCTCGATCGATACCGCGGTACTTTCCCCCTCGCCCCACCCCTCTCCCCCACGAAGCGTGGGGTACGAGTTAGGCGTGCCATCAGCGTGGCAGTGGGGACGCGGACGAAAGCCCCGAACGTCAGTTAGGGGATCGTTCCGCACCTCACCTAGAAGTCGGCACAGAGGGACTTCTTCGGCCGAGCTAGCGACGAACCATGGGTTCGCGCCCCTCGAGGCCGAAATCAACGCCCCCGGGACGACCCGATGGCAGCCATTGGACGATTGAGGCCTCGCCAACGAGCGCACGGATGGATCCCGTACGGCTCGGCCGCTGGAATCACGTATGGTCTCCAGGCCAGGTCAAGGCAGAACGTATCACCCGACTCACGTCGGGTGCATTTCGATTCCCGGCCACCTTCCACTGCATGCCAGCACGCTAAACCCGTACAGCGTGGGGGAGAGGGAGCAGAACCCCGGAATCTGCGGTAGAACATCGGTCACGGCGTTGGGAGAGGGGGCAGAGGGTCTGGAGTCGGGCTTCCGTCCGCGACGTGGTTCCTGGCTTCTCTCGCACCTCGATTCGGTGAACGACCCATTTCCGCTTGGCCCGCGACACCACGCGCGCCGCTCGGCAAATCCTTGCCCGCGCGATGTCAGATATTGGCAAGCTCACCGAAATACTCGTGGTCCTCGGCGAAGCCACCTTCGCCGCTGCCGACCGAGCGAATGTCCTCGACGAACTCGATTGCCCGAATCCACTTGACCATCTTGAAACCGAGTTGATTCTCGACACGCAGCCGTAGCGGTGCGCCATGGAGGTGGCTGAGTGGCTGGTAATTCATTTGGTAGGCCAACAATGTCTGGTTTTCCATTGCGTTCTTGATGGGAAGACTGTCGTAGTACGGAATACCCTCGATCCCTTCATGAATCGCGACCCCATCGCCAAAGGAGTGGAACACGACTGCCTTGGCAGTCGGTTTCGGCCGGACCAGCTTGATCAGCGCGCCCATGGGCAGCCCACCCCACTCAGCGATGCCCGACCAGCCTTGGATGCAGTGGTGCAGCGTAATCTGCGACCGCATCTCCATGGCCCGCAGATCGGCCAACGAGAGCGTAACCGGATTCTCCACCAGGCCAACCACGCTCAGCCGGTAGTCGGTGAATTCGCCAGCGGCCAGCTCCTTCCACGCGTCGCAGGTCGGCAGCTTGCCGTTCGCCCAGAAAAACGGCGAGATATCCTCACGGCGGAACTCCGCCACCGGGACGGCGCGGTTCAGCAGCAGCGACATCACCGGAGTAACAATCCACTTGGCGACCCGCTGCACCCACCGCGGCCGTCGCCACGCGATCCAGTGGGCCATCGCGTTGATCGCCACGATCAGGCCGACGCCCACCAGGCCAAGGTACACGCCGATCATCGCGCGATCATCGGTACCGACGACGATATGGTTCATGTTGCGTACAAAGCCAGTCGTGGCCACCAGAGTGACGTGCACGATCACGAAGACGACAAATGCACACATGACCATGAAATGCAGCGAGCGGCCGATCTGGCGGTTGCCTGGCAGCTTCGGATACCACCGGAAGCGGTTCGTCAGCGCCGGTGACATCGATGGCCCCGTCACAATCGCCAGTGGAGACAAGACAAACACAACTCCAAAGTACGCCAGCTGCTGAAGTGGATTGTATTGATAAAAGCCGTTCGGCTCGGGTGGCAGATGCAACGTGGCATAGTGGACGAAGACCGCCCAGGCGTCGGGTACGATCTGCCAGGATGTCGGGACGAGGCGACGCCATTGCGGCGTCAGGAACAGCAGTATCACATACGTCGCACCGTTTCCCACCCAAAACAACACACTCAAGAAGTGCCAGTGCCGTGCGATGCCGATCGTATGCCGATATCCTGGAAGACCGATCCACGGAGAGAGGTAACGGGAATCCTGTTTCGCCGTCCAGACACGATCCGTGGGAACCCTTACGGGCGTGAACCGCAACCATTCCGTTCCAGGTGTGCAGTGGACGTTCCAGTACAGTCGTGGGTGATCCATCAGGATCTGCAGACCACTGCGGACCAGAAGGACCAGGAACAGGAAGTTGACATAATGCGTGATTCGCAGCCAGAACGGGAATCCGTGAGGTTCAACGGCCGTAGCCGTCGTAGGCCCCGAGATCGGTGGAATCGGCGGAAGACCCGCAACGCCGTACTGAATGCAGGCAGCGGCCACCGCGATGAGCAGTGGCGACACGAGGATCAGAAGCGTTTTGAGGCTGATGCGCATCTCAATCTTAGGACCTTTCGCAAGATACGCCCCCCCTCGCCCAACGCCGCGACCGAGCTCCGCGTGGGTCGGACCCAGCGACCAAACATCTTGGTCGTCATCACTGCCGTCCTCAAAGCTCATCACGCCCACCCATCGTCCCCGTCCCTGCTCTCCGGGGGCGAGAACCGTTACACCGTTGGCAACTCAAATCCAGCGCGCCGCGGTCGATCCAGCAGCCTATTGGCGTCCTCGCATTTCGTGAACCGCTCGGTGACCGGATCCCACTCCAGTTTCTGGCCCACCAGACCGACCTGGCGGACGATATTGACGAGGTGACAAAGCGACGTCGCTCGTTGACCGATCTCGATATCGGCCGTGCATCGTTGGCGGCTCTTGATGCACGCGATCCAGTTTTCGACATGATACGAGCTTTCGGCACGGCGGTTCGGTCCAGGATTCTCGGACGCCCGGACGATGTCGGCCGGGTTGCTCGCAATGCGATTGCGATTGATTTCAATCTTTCCATCGGTTCCGATGAAAATGGCACCGAGCCCAGGGCCCCGATCGCCATCGAGATGCAAACGCAGCTCGGCGCCATTCTTGAACTCCATCCGCACTTTCGCGCGCGGGCCTCGTAACTGAGCCATGCCGTGATACTCCGCGCCGGTGTCCTCCGCCCCGATCAAGCCAGTGGGTGCCCTTCCGACCGATTCTCGGCTCTGAAAGCGACCTGTCGCGAGATCGGCCACGGGTTCTTCGAGCACGATGGCCACGGGCCCGGTGTCATCGGTTCCCAGGGCGCGGTTGACCTGGTCGTACGAGTGGGTGCCCCATCCCGTGACTCCGAAACAGAGCCCGCCGCCATCGTAATCGGACCACTTCGCCCAACCCAATTGAAGGTCGGGCTCCGGCGGGCGCAGCACCGCCTGGTTGGTCCAGATATTCCACCAGGGATCCAACGGGCCGCCGGCATTGGACGCGGATGTCTTGGTCCACTGAAACGGCCCGACAAAGTTCGGTGCGAGGACCGTTTTGACCTTGCCGATGGCGCCGTTCTTGACCAGATCGCTGGCCCAATGGTTGATGGGCATCGACCGCTGTTGTGTGCCGACTTGGGTGACGCGCTGGCACTTGCGCGCGGCCTGGACCATCGCCCGGCCTTCCGAAATCGTCAGTGACATCGGTTTTTCGATATACACGTCCATTCCCATCATCATGGCGTGCATCGTGATCCACGCGCGGGCATGGGTCGTGGTTTCGACCATGACCGCATCGAGATTTTCTTCGTCGATCATCCGGCGAAAATCGTCGTGGACGTGCCAGCGTTCACCACTGGAGAGCTCTTGCGCGAACGACTCGGCCCGCTCGCGCAGGCAATCGCAGGCGGCGACCACGCGAAATCCTTTCACATCGGCCGCTTCGCGAATGAAGCGCGCACGTCCACCGCAACCGATGACGCCGACGCGAACTGTCTCGCTGGGGGGTGTTGCCCCGTCCAATCCCAGCACGTGGCCGGGAATGAAATACGGCACTGCCAGCGCGGCCGCCCCGGCTCCCAATGCTTTGCGTCTCGTCCAGCGTGGTAGTGACATGTTGTTTCCTCCTCGCGACTCGTTGAGTAAGGCAAGACGCCGCGATTATTTCACCTTGGCTGAGCGGCTGTCTTCACCGTTATCTTGTGGCTTCGGGTCATCGGTCCGGATTCGCACCTTGCGGAATTGAACCTTCATCGGCGGCCCAGGATGCATCTGTAAGGCAATGACCCCGCTCCGCGCCGCCTGACCACACTGATGATCGATCGCCTCGGCCATCAATACGCCATTGATCTCGAGGGCGATGCGCTCGCCCTTGGCCACAATCCGATAGTCGTTCCAATCGTTGAACTTGACCTTTTTCAACAGCTCGGCCGGATCGCCGAGTTTGGTGACGTGGCGAGTTCCGTCCGTATCGACAAGCACGCGTTCGCCTCGCAGTGCGATTCCACCGCGCGTATGTTCATAGAGCGCGCCGGTCCATTCTCCTGCGCCATCCATATCGGCCTGATAGCCATTCGTATCCCACGTCGGAACCTCTCGGCTGCGGAACTGGATGCCGGAATTCCCGCCGGTCAGGCGATACTCCAGGCGCAGCTCGAAGTCGCCTGGCTCGCCGCCGCGCCAGATCAGATAGGTGTGCTTCGTACATGGCTTGTCCGCAGTGCTCTCGGCGGTGATGGCGCCGTCCACGACACGCCACCATCCCGGTTCTCCCTCCCAGCCGGCCAGATCCCGGCCGTTGAAGATGGAGACCAGCCCTCGGATATCCCGTGCTTGGCTTCGGCGTTGGCCCAGGTCCGATTCGTAATACGCTCGCACACGCAATTGCTCCGCCCCGGACTCTAAGCGAATCACCTCTGCCGCCGCGTCGAAGTCCGCATGCTCAACGCCGTTGACGGTCACGCGCTGCATGGGCCGACCGTCGGGGTGTCGCAGACGAACGACGAGCCTCGCTACGGGATTGCGCGTCGGCGGGTCGATCACGACGTCGATATGCCCCTCCTTTGCGAATGACTCGATGCGATAGCCGAAATGCCCGAACCGTGTCGGCACGCGCTCGACACTGACCTTCATCCCTTGCTTTAACCAGTTTCGCGTCACAAACGGTGCGAGCCACAACTCGTCGCCGCGTTCCTGGACGAGCATCAATCGCGTCTGATGCAGGAAGTAGCCTGTTTCGTGCGTCTTGTTCCAGCCCCCCACCCCGTTGAAGTGCTCCCAGAACGAGAGCACCTCCCGATTCAACAGCGACGGGATCGTGTTGAAATAGGAACGGATGAACGGCTTGATCTCGTCGCGGAGCGCGTAGGCTTCCACGTTCCTCGAATAGTACGGCTGAACCTTCGAAAACCCGCCCCGGTTGAACGGGTCTCGCTGTGATTCTGCCGCCGGATAATCGAACCAGCCTTCCGCCAGAAAATGCACGTCCTCCATGTGCTCCATCATCGAGGCGACGTCGGGCCGAGTTACGTCGAGAACTCCCAAGGGGACGAGATGATGTGCGCCCAGTTCGACGTCGTAAGCCCAGCTCCGATTTCCATCCTGGCCTGGAAAAAAGTCACCGACTGGAGCGGGACAGTGGACCTGCGACGGATAGCCTGACACAAACGTCCCATCCCGGAGTCCCATCACGGGCATCCGAGACTGAGTCCAGGCGTAGGCGCGCAGGATATCGGCCCGGAAACGGGTCGCCTCATCGAGCAGCTCCTGGGCGCCAGGATACTCGATCTCGCGCAGCGCCTCGGCAGCTGCTTTGAGACCGGCGTAGTAGTAGCCATTCAGGCAAAAGGAATAGGCGTAGTTATTCCAATCCGCCATCACACCTGGCGGCATCAGACCGCGCTCGGGACAAGTGCCCTCATCAGCACATCCCTCGCGCGTTTTCGCGCGCTGGGCGATGATCCACTGGCACACCCGCATGACTTCGGGCGCTCGCTCGGCCAACCATGGCTTGTCCTTGACGAGCGCAAAATGCTCACCGAGCATCCACAGATGCCAGCCCGTACCCATCATGGTATAGCCAGTCGTCAGATACCCCGCCTTGTTGTAGCGAGCCACGAAGAAATCGAGCGAGCGTCGCGAGAACTCATCGTACCCCAGATAATCCATACCACGAAGAATCGAGTTGGCTTCGCTCTCCAACGGCCCATACCGATCGGACGAAATCCATGGTGCAATGCGAGCCCCATCCGACTCGTTGCGGGCGGCCAGCAGGCAATGCACCTGCGAAGCCCGAATGACATTCACCAGGAGGGGATCGGGCAGTTCGATCTGCATGGCCGCCGCGGTAGCCTGGCTCCAGTGTTCCAGCGTGGCCTGATGCAGATCCGCGATCGAGGCGCGGGACAGAGTTTCGTGCTGTTCCACCGGCACGTCCCCGTGGGGCAGCAGCCCCGAGATTTGCACGGCCTCACCTGCCGCCAGGGGGCCTCCCAATGTCACCGTCCCACGGTCGGTCGCCATGGTCAGCCGCGGCCCCGGATCCTCGACGGCATAGCGGGCGATCAACCGTCCTCCGCGATGGGCTACGGCCACGCCTTCCAGATTGTCGACGTCGGCAAGATCTTCAGCGGCATCGCTGGCCAGTGCCCGGATCGTCAACAGTGCGTCGGCTGGTACACTGCCACGGTTCTCGATCCGATACTCGACGACACACAACGATTGCCTCCCCTGCTCGACCGGCGCCACGTACGTTTTCTGCGTGTAGAACACCTCCCCCTCTTGCACCTCCACGATCGGAATCGGCAGCCAGCCCCCCTCCAGACGACGTATCCGCTGTTGGCGGCCGCCGGTTCCGAAGGTCGGCACGATTCGGCTCGTCGTCTTGAACTCGACCGTCGTGCCGTCATCGGTTTCGGGAAGCGCGACCCGCGCTACCTCGCCTTCCCGCTGTGCCACAAACTTGCGATTGTCGCACGCCAACGAAAGCAGCATTGGTCCCGAATCCTGCTTGGCATGGTGTACCTTCTCCATTGCCTGCTCGAATGTTTGATCTGGTAAACGGCGCGTCTGGTCGAGAATCGTTTCGCGCGACGCGATCTGCTGCTTGTAAGCCTCGACCGACAGGTCGTTGTCTTTGAGCCGGACAAACAATCCGACGTGCGGCACGTAGACGCAGCCATGGGTCATGACATCCGCAACTGCCACGGCCACGGGATCCTTGCCGGGCACATGAAATCGCAGAATGGTCTGATCCCCGGTCCAGCGCCGCGGCCGGCTGCTCAGAAGGCGCATCTCCAACGGCTCTCGCCCACACCAGCCAGTGAGCGCTGTGTCCTCGTGGCTCTGACTGGCGTCGACGACCTTGCCGTTATGCACCAGCACTTCGACCGGCCCAGTGCTCGCAGGGGACTCCAGGCTTGCCACCAGCTCAACCGGCGTGAGCGCCGTGGGTGAGAGTGCGGCAAGTGTTTCGACAACTGCGGGCTGGGAGCTGGCGGGAAAAACGATTCTCACCTTGCGCGTCCCATGGACCAGCGATGCGTTCACCGGCTCCACATGGTGGATCCGCATTCCCTGCCGGACTTGGCTTTGTCCGGGCAGTGGCTGCCAGCGACCCTGCCAGAGCGTTGGTCCGTCCCAGTACTCGAGCCTGGCGCGTTCCAGATCCCGATCGCGGTACGGCTCGGCGAGACGCACGCGAACTTCCTGGACGCGCCGCGCTTCCAGCCAGCGGATGCCCAGGCAGCTGCGGCCATCGGCATCGACGGGCGCCACATACTTGCCAGCAGCGTGTCGAGTTACCGCCTGTTCCAGATAGATGTCATCTGGAAAATACTCCTCCGTTCTTCCCGCCCTCGCCCCCTCCATGCGATCTGGATCGCAGGTGATGATCTGACCAAACTGCCCGGCGTCCAGTGGGACGAATTCCTGCATGGAGGCAGATTCATCTCGAACGAGCACCGCCTCGGCCCAATTCGCCACGTCGCAGGCGATCCCGTCCGCACCATCCTCCACCACCAGTCGCAGTTCGTCGACTCCCGCCACTGGCAGCGAGACTGCCTGCGCGCCATCGGTCTGGCGCATCACGCCACTCTGGAATGCGAGTTTGTCATCCACGTACACCTTGAAAACCACGCTACCGGCAGTTCCATCCTGCTGTTGCACCCCCACCTTCGCCTCGAACCGCGAGAATTGGCGATCGAGCGCTACGGAGATCGTGCCGGGCGCATGATGCCCCAGGCCCTTGGCAAAAGGTTGGCCTTTGATCTTCAGCGGCAGCGGCTTCGTGCCCGCGGCATGTGCCGCGGTATCCAGCCCCAGCTCGCCCCATCCCTGGTCGACGGAAAGCAACAGGTTTGGCTCATCACTGAGAAAGATGGCGTTGCCTTCAGACGCCTGGGCAACGGCCAGCCCACTGGCGACGGCCAGCAGGACGATACTGACAGTAAGTCGCATGACATGTCCTACGCAAGACTACTTGTTTCTTGGCAGCACGGTCGACGGTTGCGTTCGGCGACATGGGTCTGGATGGTGTACAAGAAGAAAGTCCGCCCCCAGCCTTGTGCTCACGATAGACCAGGGAGAAACTGAGCACGGCTCTTGTGGATCTGCAGCTTAGGGCGTGGCTATTAAGGATGTCAAGGTCCTGTTTTCGGGGATTGCGGGTGAGAGTCGCGTGGATCCGGTTTCCGATGGATCGGACCCTTTGGAAAAACTCTGAAGTGGTGAAACCGTATCCACGGATCCGCATGTGCCCACTGGAGACTCTCGCTCCATCGATCCAAGCCAGGAGCACATGACGATGCCTCGAGACATGAGTCTACGCCCTTGGGACGTTGCCTGATGCGGATGCCTTCGTTGATCGCCGAACTGCTGGCATCCGGCCCGATCGTCACCGATGGAGCGTGGGGCACGCAGTTGCAGGCGCTCGGCCTGCCGAGTGGCACGTGTCCCGACGAATGGAATCTCTCGTATTCGGAACGCGTGGAACAGGTACCTCGATGGTATGTCGAGGCGGGAAGTCAGATCGTCTTGACGAACACGTTCCGAGCCAATCGGGTGGCCTTGGCGGATTACGGGCTGGCGGAACAGGTAGCACGCATCAACCAGGCAGGCGGCGCCATTTCGCGACGGGCCGCCGGCACTCGGGTACGCGTCTTTGGTTCCATCGGACCCAGCGGCAAGTTGCTCTTCGCTGAACAGGTGACGGCGGACCAGCTGCACCGTGCGTTCGCCGAGCAGGCCCGGGCCTTGGCCGACTCCGGCGTGGACGCCCTGGTGATCGAGACGATGGCCGATCTGGACGAGGCCAAGTTGGGCCTGGCTGCGGCTCAGACCACGGGACTTCCGGTTGTCGTCTGCATGGTTTTCGACTCGGGGAAGGACCTGGACCGCACGATGACCGGCCTGACTCCCGAACACGTTGCCGAGGAGCTCACTGCCGCCGGTGCCGATGTTGTGGGCGCCAACTGTGGGCAGGGAATCGGCTCGTACGTGGCGATTTGCCGACGCCTGCGGGCCGCCACCGACCGGCCCATTTGGATCAAAGCCAACGCCGGTGTACCGCGGATCATCCGCGACGAAGTTGTGTATGACACCAGCGCGGAACAATTCGCCGAGCAAGGTTCTGCATTGGTCGCGGCCGGGGCCAGTTTCATCGGCGGCTGCTGCGGAACGGGGCCCGACCACATTCGCGCCCTGAAACAAAAGATCGACCGATGAATTCGCGAGAACGGGTCCTGCTGGCGATCCATCACCAAGAACCAGACCGGGTGCCGATCGATCTGGGCGGAACGCGGCAGTCGGGGATCGCCGCCGCGACCTACCATCGACTCAAGCAGCTTTTCCACATGCACTCACCCACCCGCGTGTTCGATGTGTTCCAGATGCTGGCGGAGGTCGAGCGGCCTGTCCGGGAACGCTTCGGCGCGGATGTTATCGGCTTGTACCGTCCGTCGGTCGCGTTCGGAATTCGCAACGAGAATTGGAAGCCATGGCAGTTATTCGACGGCACGCCGGTGGAGATGCCCGGCAGTTTCGAGCCAGTGACTGAACCCAGCGGCGACCTGGTGCTGTCGCGCAACGGACAGACCATTGCGCGAATGCCCAAGGATGGCTATTACTTTGATCGGTTGGAGAAATATCCCGGCGCGGCGCACGTCGATCTGCGGACGTTTCACCCGCCGCTTCTACCCGATGAGGACTGTGCCTTCTATCGGCAGCAGGCAGAGGCGCTGTACCAAAATACCGACCTGGCCATTGTCGCCCCGCTGGGCCCCCCCTACGAGCTCTTTTATGGTCTTGGAACCGGCGACTTCGAATCCTGGATCGTTACGTTCGCCACCGAAGACAACTACGTTGCCGAGCTGTACGAAATCATCGTCACGGCCTGGTTGGAAAATCTGCGCCGCTTTGTCGATGCGGTGGGCAACCGCGTGCAAATCGTGCAAATCTGCGACGACTTTGGTACGCAGCAAGCGCCATTCCTATCGGTCAAGATGTTCCGCGAGCGGCTGCTGCCGTTTTACCGCCGGGGAATGGATTGGATTCACCAGCATACGGATATGAAGGTCATGCTGCACTCCGACGGCGCCCTTTATCCGTTGATCCCCTCGTTGATCGAAATGGGCGTCGACATCCTCAATCCGGTCCAGACCAGCGCGCAGGGAATGGATCCCGTGCGGCTCAAGGCGGAGTTTGGCGAACAGCTGACCTTTTGGGGCGCTTCCCTCGACTGTCAGCAAACGCTGCCGTATAGCGGTCAGGAAGAGGTCGCTCGTGACGTGGCGGAACATGTTCGAGCGTTCAAACCTGGCGGCGGTTACGTGTTTGCGCCGGTCCACAATATCCAGGCCGGCGTGCCGCCGGAAAACATCGTGACCATGTTGGATACCGTTCTGGCGGTCGGTTCGTACCGCTGAATTCACGATGCCACGAGCCGCCGCACCAGTGTCACGGCGCCCGCCGCGGTGCTGCTGTAGCCGTCGGCGCCGATTGCATCGGCGAACTTTTGCGTGACCGGCGCGCCTCCCACGATTACCTTGTGGTGTTCTTTGAGACCACCCTCTTGGACTGCCTGGACGACCGACTTCATACCGGTCATGGTCGTGGTGAGCAGCGCGGAGACGGCGATGACATCTGCCTGACGCTCTTGGGCTTGGGCGACAAACGTTTCGGCGGCGACGTCGACGCCCAGGTCCACCACATCGAAGCCGCCCCCTTCCAGCATGGCGGCGACCAGTCCCTTGCCGATATCGTGCAGATCACCTTTCACCGTGCCGATTACCACGCGCCCCATGGGTTCCACGCCCCGCTCGGCCAATAGTGGCCGAATCAATTCCAGCGCGCCCTTCATGGCCCGTGCAGCGATCAACAGTTCTGGCACGAAGTATTCGTGACTTTCGAAGCGTCGCCCCACCTCGTCCATGGCGGAAATCATCTGGGTGGTGACCAACTGCTGAGGATCGACACCCGCCTCCAATGCCGCGCGCGTAACCTCCACGGCCGTATGCCGATCGCCGGACAACACCGCTTCGTAAAGCGTGTTCAGGTCCAATTCCATGCTCATCGTGAGTTGCTTGCAAACGTGTCCTGGCGGGGCAAGGCTCCCCGACGCGATGGCACTTCTGCCACCGCGCGACTCGGAACCAGCCAATGCAGATTGTTCCATGGCGTGCGGGCGATTATAAGTGATTTGTGGCTTCAGGAAACGGTTTGTGAGGGCGTTCGCCAGTAAAGCAGGCCGAAGGGATTCCGTTGAGGCGGGCCGCCACGCGGTGTCGCCATGGCGGCCGGGTGGTGGCCGCCGGCTGCTTGGGAACACCAGCCGGTGAACTGCCTTGGCGCGTCGACCGTTGCGGGGAGGTTCGTGCGATGAGTTCCTCGGCGAAACTACTGGCTCAGACGGGATCGGATCCCCAGCGGATCGACCACGTATCGGCTCCAGTAGACCTTGGGGAAGTGCTGCGGTACTTGGGCTATCCGGCAGGTGTGGAACCCAATCTTCACGTGCAGCGCGTCTTCGACGAGTGGATCGGGAAGGCCGCCCGCCGTGCGGCGCCACGGGCGGTGTACCGCGTCTTTTCGGTGATCGAGCTGCGCCCACGCGGGATGCGGCTGCGGACTCCCGCCGGCGAGGTGGAATTTCACGGCGCGGTGGGAGAATTCTTGGGACCGGCCGAATGTGTGGCGGCGTTCATCGCCACCGCTGGCCCTGCCGTGGAACGCCTGGCCAGTGAACTGATGCACGAAGGCGATCACCTGGCGGCGATGATCGTCAACGCGGTTGGCGCGGAACGAGCCGAAGCGGCAGAGGCCATGGTCATCGAGCAGTTGCGTCAGCAGGCGCAGGAGCATGCGTTCGCACCTACGCTACCGTACAGCCCCGGGTATTGCGGTATGGCGCTCACCGAGCAGCGTACGCTGTTCCGTTTGTTCGGCGACTTGGACACCGGCGTCACGCTGACCGATAGCTGCTTGATGCGCCCCTTGAAGAGTGTGTCGGGGCTGATCGGATTGGGGCCCGCCGATCTCGTCACGGCCTTTGGTTCCCCTTGCGACCGCTGCGAGTTGTATACTTGCGCGATGCGAAGATGAAACAGGAGGCCCCGCATGAATGGCCGCCAACGCGTGCTGACATTTCTCCAAGGGAAGCCGGTCGACCGACTCCCCTTGATGCCCGTGGTAATGATGTTTTGCGCTGACCAGATCGGCGTCAAGTACGGCCAGTACGTGAAGGACTACCGCGTGCTGGCCGAAGCACAGATGCGGACCGCGGAGAAGTTCAGCCTGGACGCCGTTTCGATCATGTCGGACCCGGCACGAGAGGCGTTTGATTGCGGTGCTCGGGTCGCGTTTTATGACGACCAGCCGGCCGCGATCGTCGAGAGCGATGCCCTGCTGATGGATAAATCCAGGCTGGCGAGCCTGCCAATCCCGGATCCCTTGGGGGGAGGCCGGATGCACTCGGCCGTGTTGGCGCTGGAAAAAATGAAAGCCCAGGTCGGTGAGGAAAAGCTACTGATGGGCTGGGTCGAAGGCCCCTGCGCCGAAGCCGCCAATTTGCGAGGTATCAACACCTTGATGCTCGATTTCTACGATGACCCGGCCTTTGTACGTGATCTGTTTGAGTTCGTCGTCGAAATGGAGCTGCGTTATGCGCGTGTACAGATTGAGGCGGGGGCCGACTTGATCGGAGTCGGTGATGCGGCCGCGTCCCTGGTGGGTCCCAAGTTCTACGACGAGTTGGTGTGGCCGTATGAGAAGAAACTGGTCGATGGGCTTCACGCACTCGGAACATTGGTGCGTTTGCACATTTGCGGCAATACCAGCCGCATCCTTGACCGCATGGGCCGCTTGGGCTGCGAGATCGTCGATCTGGATTACCTGTCGTCGCTCGCGGAAGCTCGCCGCGCCATGGGGACCGATCAAGTCTTGCTGGGTAATCTCAACCCCGTTGCCGACTTGCGCGACTGCCCTGCCTCGGCGGTTCGGGAGGGCCTGGCCGAGTGCCATCGCCAGGCAGGAGGGCGTTACATCGTGGGCGCCGGCTGCGAAGTCGTCCGGGATACACCTCTGGAAAACGTCCAGGCAATGGTCGATTTTGCCTTTAAAAGGTGTCAGGAACCGTTTATTGACAAGGGGGTACGAACTGGGTAGCATTGGGGAATGGGACGGCCAAAGCGGGCAGCAGATGGTGGCGTGATTTGCCACGTATTGAATCGTGGGAATGCCCGCATGACCATTTTCGAAAAGGAGGGGGACTATAAGGCGTTCGAACATACAACATCTTCAGGCACCCTTCAACTTCAGGCGAGATGGGCAAATGGGGTCCAGTCGTGCTGGGGATCCGGACAGCTGCTATGTAGTCGATGAAATGGAACAGTGGGCATCATGACCCGGCGACCGACTCCGCAGGTCCTTGCGACTTCCGGAGTAGTGCCCGGCAAAGGGGCAGTACGCCGTGTCCGCAAGCCGCTTGCCAATCCACGAGGAGCAAAATGCCAAACTTCTCTGAATTGCCCACTTACGTGGGGTGTCTGGAAGTCTTCTTCTTGGAAGATCAAGACTTCGCCTGGATTCTTGCGGATCGCTTTTTTTTCAAGGCTTTCAGCCCGCCCCGAGCACGCTCGTAGGCGGCTTCGTCCCATTTCCCTTTCATGGTGTGTTTGGGCGATGAAAGGAGAATTTCTCTTCGACCAAGAGTTCCCGCACACGGTCGTCGCTCAGCGAAATCTTCGACGTCTTCTCCAAGTGCTTTGCCAATCGGTTGGCCGACCAGACACTGAACCCGTATCCCAAGGTCTGGGGCGGGGTTTGCACCGCTTTCCGCAGAGCAACGCGATACTCGGGCGTGGCCCGCGAAGGACGGCCTGGCGACTTGCGTCGCTGCAACCCTTCCAGCCCTCGTTGACGGTACCGCTTTCGCACATTGTCGACGGTTGCAGGACTACATCCCAGATCCTCCGCAATGTCGAATTTCGACCGTCCAACTGCACTCATCAAGATCACGGTCGTGTTGTGAAACACGCCCACGTCGTTCGCCGAAAAACGCAGTTCATCCAATGCATCCCATTCATCATCACTCAGCTTCCGTGCCGCCATAGCTCCGCCTCTCTGCGATCAACACTACCAACACAACCGCACGGAGTTTAACCGATTTGCCTTCCCAGCTTAACTTCAATTGCGGACCTACTGAGTTGCATTTCTCAAACTTCCGGAAAGAGATACAATCGTGCCTTCGACAAATCGGTCAGGTCGCACAAGGCTGGCTGAGTGGTCACGGACTCTCTAACGGAAACTGCGAAGCATGACGCAATTTGGCACAGAGCAGCAGCGTTTGATCGGGCTCTACGAGAAACTTGATCCCCCAATTCGAATGATTGTTCAAGTGGCGGCAGTCGCTGATCCGCTGGCCCGGACGAACTTGTTTGAGTTGGCCGAAAAAGCTGGGGTGAGGCACGAAGATGGCACCGCGCTAACGTACAAGAACGACGGCGATGCCATCAATGCTGCGATCAATGCGGGGGTTCTGGAATACGTTTCCAACTCGAAAACCGGACCCGTTCAGGTTGCCGTCCTCCTTCAAGACCTCGTATTTCGGCAGGCGTTTTCGAGCGGACTCGCCGAACGCGTGAAGCAGCACGTCGACGGTCAACGGCGCAAGTACGGCTACAGAAGCTATGGTGGCTACGGCGTCAACGAGAACGAAGCCGTGCGGAACATGCGCTTTGCGTTTTATGGTGACGACTGGAGATTATGGCAGGAACTGGTCCGCGGCTATTCGTTTCGACCGTATCTGCTCGATCCATTCTGTCAGAGATCCTTCGCAAGTCTTTCACCAGGATTTCAGGCCGAGTTCTTTAACCGCTGCGCGCTGCAACTTGTGAATCTTGGAGACTCACGCCGCTGCGAGTTTGCAGCATGCGCGAGCGAACTGTTGGACGGGATGAAGAGCCTGAGCGACCACGTTATCGACGCCGCTACCGATCTGTTCACGGCTCAGGGAAATATCGACGGGCTGAGAAAACTGGCGGCTCGAGTTGGGACGAATCCGGAAATCGAAGGCTGTGCTGCGTTCCTGAGCGGCGACTTTTCCACCGCTCGTTCACAATTCGAATCCGCCGATCAGCAGCGGCGCAAACTCACAAAGAAGCGTACGACAAGTCTGTCCGGTTTCCCGATGGTGTTGTATGCAATTCTGCTGCTCAAAGAGAACTCCGCGCAGTCGCAAGGGCACGTTAAACAAATCATCAAGACCATGAGCAACTGGAGCAGTGTGTGGCACTTGGCTAGCATCCCGCTTGAAAAGGCCCTGGCTCATCAGCTGATTCCGATGAAGCAGACGTCGCTGATCCTTCCCGATCCAGAACGAATGTCGCCGCTGAGTCTTCTGATTGGCGGCTGGATTTGGCAGTGGTATTTCGCGGAACAAGAGGCCCCCATCGGATTGAAAGCCATCGAGCAATTGTCTGAGACATACCGCGACAGCAATATCGACTGGATAGCCGCCGAGTTCACTTCGATTGCAATGTGCCTGTCAACGGGCGTGAGGAAGCAGAAGCAACATGCAGTGCAGGCCGAAGAAATGCACTCGGCGCTTGGCACGGTCTCCATCGTCGACCTGATTCAACCTGCCCCGGTCTGGGAAGCCGGACTGAACGCTCTGGAAAACCTCGTTCAGCCAGCAACCACCGGCGCTCCTACGGCACTTGCTGCTCCCATCGCTGACGATCGGATGATCTGGGAGGCGGCATTCGGAAACGCGTGGGTATCTCTGACTCCGTTCATTCAGAAATACAGCGCCAAAGGCTGGGGGTCAGGCCGGAAAGTGGCACTCGGGCGGCTCTACGAACAGTGGCAAACCTCCGCATTTGATTTCCTGACCGATCAAGACCGGGTCATCTGCAAAGCCCTGCGGCAATATACCCAACGAAATTACTATGGCTACAACGAAACGATTCACGAGTGGGACCAGGCAAAACTCGTTGGTGGCGTTGTGGGCCATCCGCACCTCTACCAGCCCGGCAAACGCGATCAGCCGATTCAAATCTTCGAAGGCCGACCACACTTGACCATCAAACGCAACGGGACGCAAATCCGCTTGGACGTTGAGCCGAAACCATGCGGCGACGACGAAGCCGTTCGAGTTACGAAGGATAGTTCGCATCGATACTCCATCGTGAGCTTTTCCAAACAACAGCGGCAAGTCGCTGAACTGGTGGCCGGACTTCCGGCCATACCGGCCGACCAGCGGGACCGTGTCTTCCGGATCGCTCAATCGCTGGCTTCCGTCATCGACGTGCAGTCGGATATGGAAGGAGCGCCGTCGACTGGCGAAGAAGTTGGCGCATCGGCCCAAATCGTTGCCCAGTTGACTCCCTACGATCCCGGTTTGCGAGCCGAGTTTTTTGTGCAGCCGTTTGGCGAGAAAGGTCCATTCTGTCGGCCCGGCGTGGGAGCTCAATCGATGCTGGCCCATGTCGAAGGCAAATCGCTGACGACAACCCGTGACCTGACGGCAGAGAAAAAGAACTTTCAGTACCTGTTCAGCCAATGTCATCAGCTCGAAGCACGAACCGTCGGCGACGACCAGTCGGAATGGCTGTTCGCCGAAACGGATGACGCCCTGGAATTCGTTGTCGAACTGCAAACACAGGCCGATCAGGGAAAAGTGATGGTACTATGGCCCCGCGGCAAGACCCATGATGTCGTCGGGCGTCCTTCCGCATCCGCCTTCCAGGTGTCAGTCCGCCGCGACAATGACTGGTTTGCGGCGTCGGGCAAGCTGAAAGTCGACAGCGACTTGACCGTCGACCTGATGAAACTGCTGGACCTGGCTTCGGCCAGCCCGTCCCGGTTTGTACGCCTGGATGACGGGCGTTTTCTGGCACTCACCCAGGAACTGCGACAGCGAATTGCCGACATTGCCGCGTTTGGAACGGTCATGAATAGCAAGCTTCGTTTCGCGCCCGTCCGTGCCGTCGTTGTCGATGAACTGTTCGACGACGTCGGCTTCAAGACAGACAAACATTGGAAAACGCACCTGTCGCGCATTGACGAAGCCGGCTCGATCCCGGTCGATGTCCCGTCAACTCTGCAGGCCGATCTGCGCGACTATCAACTCGAAGGCTATGCCTGGCTGAAACGCCTGGCACACTGGAATACCGGCGCGTGTCTGGCCGACGACATGGGCCTGGGAAAAACGATTCAGGCTTTGGCGCTGCTGGTGGATCGAGCCTTCGATGGGCCGCAGCTTGTCGTTGCTCCGGCTTCGATCGGATTCAACTGGGACAATGAAACACGCCGCTTCGCCCCGACACTGACACCCAAACTATTCCGCGACTGCGACCGCGATCACTTTTTCGAAGACATTCAGCCCGGCGATCTGGTCATTGCCAGCTATGGCCTGTTGCAATCGGAGATCAAACGATTCGAAGCCGTTCCGTGGCACACCGTTCTGCTGGACGAAGCGCAGGCCATCAAGAACATGACTACCAAACGCTCGCAGGCCGTCATGCAGCTTCAGGCCAACTTCCGGATGATTCTGACCGGCACGCCGATGGAGAATCATCTGGGCGAATTGTGGAACCTGTTCCGATTCGTGGTGCCGGGACTCCTGGGGTCGCAGGAGGAGTTTCGCAATCGCTTTGCCGTTCCGATCGAACGCGACAATTGCCGTTCGACTCGCAATCGACTCAAGAAACTCATCCAGCCGTTCCTGTTGCGGCGCACCAAGTCCGAAGTGCTCACCGAACTGCCGTCGCGAACGGAATCCGTGCTGGAAGTCGAGCTATCGCCCGCCGAAGCTGCCTTGTACGAAGCGCTGCGCCAGAAAGCGCTCCAGCGAATCGCCGAAACAGAAGCCGACGCAACATCGCAGGGCGAACGGCATCTGCGGGTGCTGGCCGAACTGACTCGACTGCGCCTGGCCTGCTGCCATCCGGAACTGGTCGGCGGCGACGGCATCGAAAGTACAAAGCTCGACCTGTTCCGCGAGAAAATCGGCGAAATCATCGAAGGCCATCACAAGGTTCTGGTCTTCAGCCAGTTCGTCAAGCACCTCGCCATCTTGCGAGGCGAACTCGACAAGATGGGCGTGTCGTACCAGTACCTCGACGGTGCAACGCCAGTCTCGCAGCGGAAAGAGGCGGTGGAAGCCTTTCAGTCGGGCGACGGCGACGTGTTCCTGATCAGCCTGAAAGCGGGCGGAACGGGCCTCAACCTGACAGCGGCCGATTACGTGATTCACATGGATCCGTGGTGGAATCCTGCCGTCGAAGATCAGGCCACCGATCGCGCTCACCGCATCGGCCAGCACCGCCCGGTCAACGTGTACCGGTTGATTACCAAGGGTACGATCGAAGAGAAAATCGTCGAACTGCACAACACGAAGCGCGACCTTGCCGACAGCCTTTTGGAAGGTACCGATTCCGCTGGCAAATTGACAACCGAAGAACTGATCGGCCTGCTGAATGACAATCATCTTTCCAGAACCGCCAAATCGCAAATTCGAACGCCGTCACTCGTGAAATAGGTGCAAGACTTCTTCAGACACCCTACAACTTCAGGCGCGATGGGCAATTGGGGTCGAGCCGTGCTGGGAATCCGGACAGCCGCCACGTGGTCGAGGAAATGGAACAGTGGGCATCATGACCCGGCGACCGACTCCGCAGGTCCTTGCGACTTCCGGAGTAGTGCCCGGCAAAGGGGCAGTACGCCGTGTCCTCAAGCCCCTTGTCAATCCGCGAGGAGCAAAATACCACGATTCTCTGAATTGCCCACTTAAGTAGGGTGTCTGGAAGTCTTGGTTGGAAGTCTTGGAAGTCATGCCAAAGGGGCGGATCGACACCCCCAGTTGCTCATCTCGCGGAGATGGCTACTTTCGTGAACGGCTACCCATTGTGGAATTCGGCGACGCGCCGTGCCCGCGCAGCATTACGACTCGCGATTTAGCTCCTGCTCGATTCGGGATACGAGTTTCGGATCGTCGGGAGACGTGCGGGGGCCGAAGCGAGCCACCACGCGCCCTTGACGATCGACCAGGAACTTTTCGAAATTCCAGCTGATCGGGCCCTTGCCAACCGGCTCGACCGTCAACGATGTCAGCTGCTGATACAAGTCGGAAGCCGACTTGCCGTTGACGTCGATCTTCGAAAACAGATCAAAGGCCACGTGGTATTTTGTCTGGCAGAACTGTTTGATTTCTGCCGCGGTCCCGGGCTCCTGGCCAAGGAACTGATTGCAGGGAAAACCGAGGACCGCCAGCCCACGCGGCTCGAACTTCTCGTAAATAGCCTGCAGCTGTTTGTACTGCGGCGTCAGTCCACAGCGGCTGGCGACGTTCACGATCAACAGGACCTTACCCTCGTATTTCTTGAGGTCAACTTCCTCACCGTCAATCGTGGTGACCTTGTGATCGAGGCAATAGGTGTCGGGCTCGTCGGCTGACGCAGGACGTACCCACGTCATTGCAAACGTCATGGCGGAGAGGGCGAACGTGGATACGAGGGAACGCATGGGAAAGCTCCTGAATGGGTGACGACAGGCCGGCAGGAGTCCGCACATGGGCGGGCTCGTGTCTAATGTGCGAGCACAATGGTCGTGGTTCGCTGCGAACCTGCGCTTGATTGGTCGCGGCCTCATTGAAGCCAGGGATTGCCGTTTCCACCGTTGATCAACAAATGTCGGGTTTTCGCGATCGATTGATCGCGGAGCGATCAACGACCAAGCCGCGATCAACGACCAACGTCGCCCCGCGTTCGTCGACGGCAGTCTCGCTAAACTCGTACATGGGCGGACTCCACTGCTGCTCCATTCTAACGGACTCGAGGGTCCCCTGCGAGGCATAGCCGTCGATCGCCCCGGAGGCCGGTAGCCCGCGCCATCTGGCTGCAGTTGGGCCGCCGCGATTACCCAGATGTTTCGGCGGGTGCCAGGTTTTCGTAACCGTTCGCGTGCTCGAAGGTATTCGCATCGCTCCGCGAGACGGCGTTCGACAAGATTGTCGGAATAATCGCCGCAAATCGCTCATTCGTCCATCTCGCGGAGCGAGATGGCTACTTTCGTGAACGGTTATGGGTTTTCGGGTCCGGCCGGAGTGGTGGGCGGAGTTGCCGATTCGACGGCCGCCGGATCGGTCGGCGCGTCCAGCACGGCCGGTTCCTGCGCCAGCGTCAACTCCTCGTATTCCTCCTGGTAGGCCTTGACCAGCGGCATCAGCTTGAAATCCTTGGGTGGAAATGTCTCGTTTAATTGATCCAGTAGCTTCTTGTAGTTGATCACCGATTCCACGACGACCTCGCCTTCGACATCCTCGACGAACACCGGGTAGCGATCGAAGAAGACGGCCCAGCGGTCCCAGGCCTCCTCGAAGAGCTGGCGGGCTCGCTCGAGGTCGGTGGCGGCGAAGGCCTGTTCGGCCTGGTACGTGAGCTTGCGGGCTTCGAGCGTATTGGGTTCCTGCTCCGCCTGGCAACGCTGTTTCCAATTCTCGAAGTTAACAATCTCCCGATAGCGCTCAATGATGCGGGCCTGCTCGGCATTCTCCTCGAGTTGCATTGCCAACTTGCGTGCTTGCTCCCGGATTTCGGGGGGGGCAGCGAGGGCCACTTCCAGCGGCCGGACCTCGAGCTTCGTTTGGGCCTCTGCCACAATGCGGCCTTCCTCCATGGAGAGACTGCCTGGGTCGCGAGCCAGCAGTTGCCGCTCGTCCTCACTGAGCAGTCCCCGCCGCTCCTCCACGATCTTCTCTTTCAGTCCCGGAAGTAACTGCTCGAATTCCTGGCGCAGCTTGTCCGTCTGTGCCCGGCGAGATTCCAGTTCATTAAGGCGGATCTTGACACCGTACGAGCTGAGGAGTGGACGATCGCCATACGTGTTCCAGGCCTGCCCGGCGTTGCGCCAGGCAATCACGCTGACCTCATCCAGGTAACCGTCCTTCTCGATGGCATCCGCATAGTTGATCAGTGCCTTGGGGGGATCGGAATGAAAGACCAGTGGGTTCTTGCCGCGCAGTGGCGTGTTGCGGCGGCTGACGATGGCCCGGTCTTCCTTTTGATAGTGCATCGGGAGCCCCGTAATGGTGGCCCCACGATCCACGACGTCCTCGGCGCTGGAAAACCACTCGTGAGCGACCTTCCAATTGTCCGGCAGCGAGTCGGGTCCGCGGCAGAGTTCCATGTCAATTGGCAGGGAGTCTTGAAAATCGCGATCCTCACGGAACAGCCTGCGGAACTGCTGATATTCGTCGGACCGACCCAACTTATGGCCGAAGAACCAGCCCGCGTCCCAAAGCAGGAGAGGCTCTTCCCGGTTATACGTGATGCCTTCCATCAGGAAGTCCAATCCCTTCTTCACCCAGGCGTACCGATGCCGATAGTCATCGAACTCGACGGAGGCGTTGTAGGACACATTCCAGGCCTGGTGTTGCCAGACGGAGACATAGTTGGGTTGCAGCTTGGCGATCTGGGCCAGGGCCGCCATGAGCCCATCGAAATTCTCGGTTTTTTGGCAGTAGTGGGCCCTCCCCCACAGGAGGTTGGCCGCGACGCCACGCATCCCCAGCGTGGCCAGGCTCATGGAGGCACTGGCGGGATCAATTTTTCCCAGTTGCGCCTGGGAGAGGCGATCCTGCTTTCGCATCTGTGCCAGCAGGCCGCCCGCATCTCGGGTCGTTGCCGGCGAGCTCAACCGCGAAATGGGAATGAACAACAGGGCGATCAGCCCCAAATAGACGATCTTACGGCGAAATGTACGGCGGCGGTTCACGCGGCCACCTCCTTGGACTTGAGCAGGTAATAGCCAGCAATGGTGCAGAGGATGACATAGCACATGGCGACAAGGGCATGTTGCCACAAGAGTGCGGGCGGAATATCAAACCCATAGGCGACGAAACGCGATGTCTCGATCCCACCACGTTCGGCGAAGTCGCCAAAATTGGGCATGATCGAGGAGACTGCTCGCATCATCAGCAGCGCAATATTGTCGACCAGGCGAATCAGGAACTTCGCCACCTCTCCCAGGTCCAGCTCCGAGATCATATTGTCCTGGCGAAAAATGCGGATCAGCGATTCCACCGGTCCTCCGCCGGGTGTCTTGCCCATGGCCACATCCGTGATGCTCTGAGCGAAAAAGCCCAAGACCATCACGGTAACCGTCGCCAACATGGCAATGGGCCCGGTCAGGAACGTACTGAACATCACGCCAAAGGCCACGACGATCATCATCCGCAGCCACAGCGTGAAACTCGTCTTAAGAAAATTCACCGTGAAGGATCGGTCGGCCGAACGCAAGTAAAGATCGGTCACGGCCATGCCAAAGTACTGGGCCCGCTCGTCACACTGAACGACGATCTCCAGTTCGCCGTTGTGTACGAGACTTTCGAACAGGTCCACCTCGCGGAGGCTTCCGTCCGGCATCCGAGCCTCAATTCGCCGAGCAATGTTGATGCTCTCAGGCGTCAGGTCACTCGCGAAGAATGTCAGTGGTTCACTTTCCCGAGCCACGTCCACGTCCTTGATGGCCTGTGCCCAGGTTTGGGGATTATTCGAGGCCGGATTGCGCAGCACCAGATTGCCCCGAATCCCGCGCTCGATGTCCCCCTTGTACGTACGAAACACGCGAATGGTCATTTCCAGCGGCAGTCCGTCGGGGAAATCGCGGGACTCCAGCCCGGAAAAGTGAAAAATCCCCGCGCAAAGCGAATTCCCCTCGATGTAGCCGCGGTAGGTCCATTCCTTGCCGACATTGATGCCTTTCGCGACCGGCTGGCCGGTTCGATCCAGAAACTGCAAGCTCCCATACACGGGAACGCGCGCTTGCAAGGCCCCGCGAGCCGGACCCAGTGTGACCTTCATGGCATCCCCCGTGCCGGTCACCGTGACGGGGTGATAGTGTCCCCTGACGGCCGTCGTCTGACCTTCCCCCGGGATCCGGACCGAAAACTCATGACGGTGTTGGTTCGTGCGCGTCGTCGTGCCAGTAACCATCTGGTCCGATTTCACTTCCGGGTCGGCTTGAACCTGGGATTCCAGGACTTCATGCCGGTGGCTGAGCGATCCGACGATCCAGAGGTAGCTGACCAGTCCCATGGCCAGGATCACGAGTGTCCCCACGAACCCAAAGCCCAGGATCCGTCCGAGCACGATCTCCCAGCCGCGAACCGGCTTGGTGACAATCGTAAAGATGGTCTTGTTCTTCAGGTCGTTGGGCAGGCTGAAGGCCGTCAGGAAGACCGCCATCAGCAGGGTGAGAAAGCCCACAATCTTCAAGACAAAACTGACGTAGAGCCGCGTCGGATTGTCCCCTCGGTCGTCGAGGAACCAGCCGGCAAACGCCAGGATCAGCAGGAACACCAGGGGGACCACCAGCACGTAGCTGCGGAGCGACTCCTTGACGGCCAGGCGAGCCAGGGCGATGGTCCTTCTCGGGGAAAAATCGCCCAAGTCCCGAATCCCCTGAGAAATTCCCTGGGCCACCGATTGAAATGCGAACCGGGGTCCCGCCCGTTGCGCGCCGATGACAAACCCTGCGAGCAATCCCAGAAATCCGAGCAGGACCGCCAGCGCAGCAAAGACGGGCGCGTGTTGAGAGAGCCAGGCGCCCAGCGGCTGAACAGGGAACTCCAGTACCATACTACAGTCCTACGATTCCGCGGCGTCCCGGTTCGCGGCGGCAGCGCCCCCGGCCCGTTTCCCGGGGCGCATTTCACTCTCCTGGACAATGCCCAGGAACAGGTCCTCCAGGGTCGTGCGAGGCGTCTCCCACTCCATGACCTTCCCACCAAACCGTTCCACCACGGCTCGGATCTCGTCCTGAGCCGCCTGGGGCAGTTCGGTCGTCTTGATTTGCGTCACGTCCCGGACCTTCAGCAGGCTATCGACCCGGCCCATCTCCTTCAGCTCACCCTGGTGCAAGATGGCGATCCGATCACAAACATCTTGAACATCCGCCAGCAGGTGACTGCACATCAGAACGGTCTTGCCACTTTCGCGCAAACGAATGATCAAGTCCTTGATCTTGCGGGTACCAATGGGATCCAGTCCGGAAGTCGGCTCGTCCAGAATCACCAATTCCGGATCATTGATCAGGGCCTGGGCCAGCCCGATTCGTCGCGTCATGCCCTTGGAGTATTCCTTGAGCTGCCTGCGGCGGGCCCAGTTCAATTCTACGAGTTCGATCAACATGTTCACACGTTCTCGGCGGACCGAGGCGGGCATGTCGAACAGTCGGCCGTAGAAGTCGAGGGTCTCCTCGGCATTCAGAAACCGATACAAGTACGATTCCTCCGGCAGGAATCCAATCCGCTCGTTCTTGTTCACATCGCTGGCATCCTTGCCGAAGACCAGGGCCTCACCGCTCGTGGGGAACAGCAGTCCCAGAAGAAGCTTGATCGTGGTCGTCTTCCCCGATCCGTTGGGCCCGAGCAGGCCGAAGACTTCCCCCTGCTTGACCTCCAGGTCGAGGGATTTCAAGGCTCGGACCTTCTGCCGGCCCCAAAAGTCGCGGTAGACTTTGGACAGGTTCCGCGTCTCAATGATCGTGCCGTCCGCGGATGAGGCGGGGGAAGCGGAAGTCGCAGGGGTGATGGGGGTCTCTGCAGCGGTCAAATGGTGCCTTTCCAAACAACAGCAAGCGAGCCACGCAGGCACCGACGGGATGCCTGTGCCAGCCCGGTCCCGAAACCCATAATGTATAGGATCGCCCGGCAATCGACACAATGGCTGGGGGTGTATCCTGGACGGCACTCCTGGGTATAAAGTGGGTGCGGTCCATGTTGCACAAGAGGAGTTACCATGTCGACTTGGAAGGACCACCTGGCGTGGATCATTCTGGCCGGGCCGTTTCTGGTCCTGGCAAGCGTATTGGCGGATGAGGCACCCTTCATGCCGTTGGAAAAATCTTCATACGGGAAGCTCGCGGATGGAACCCCCGTCGATCGCTACCGGCTCAGGAATGAAACAGGAATGCAGCTGGAGGTCACCAACTATGGCTGTATTATCACCTCGCTGTCGGTTCCGGACCGCGACGGCAAGTCCGAAAATGTCGTTCTTGGCTTTCCCTCACTCGATGCCTACACGCGCCGACACCCGTACTTTGGCTGCGTCGTCGGTCGATACTGCAATCGCATCGCCAAGGGTCATTTTCAAATCGACGGAAAGGACTATGCCTTGGCAGCCAACGACGGTGCGAATCATCTGCACGGCGGTTTGAACGGATTCGACAAGGCGGTATGGCAGGTCGAGGATGTGTCCGACGCGTCCAGCCTGGGATTGAAATTCCGACATGTCAGCCCGGACGGCGATGAGGGCTATCCTGGCGAACTGAGGTGTGAAGTCGTCTATCGCATGCCACGTCATCAGAACGAATTGCAAGTGGAGTACCGTGCGACCACGAATCAGCCCACGCATGTCAATCTAACGCAGCATACGTATTTTAATCTGGCTGGCGAGGCCAGTGGGTCGATCCTCGACCACGAGCTGACCCTCTTTGCGGATCAGTTCACCCCCGTGGATGACGGGTCCATTCCACTGGGCGACTTGCAGCCCGTCGAAGGAACTCCATTCGACTTCCGGCAAGCCACCGTCATCGGTCAGCGGATCAACCTGGCCGATGAGCAGCTCAAACGGGGCAAAGGGTACGACCACAACTGGGTACTCCGCCGCCACGGATCCGAGCTTGAACTGGCCGCGCGACTGCGGGACCCCAAGTCGGGACGCGTTCTGGAAGTCCTTACGACCGAGCCGGGAATTCAGTTCTACAGCGGGAACTACCTGGATGGCACCAACGTGGGCACGAGCGGCAAGCCGTACGCACATCGGGAAGGGCTGTGCCTGGAAACACAACATTTCCCGGATACGCCCAACCACGCCAGTTTCCCCTCGACGGTGCTCAGTCCAGGTAAGACGTACCAATCGAAGACCGTCTTCCGATTCTCCGCCAGTCCGTAGGGAGGTCGGAGCCATGCGTTATCGCAGAAACGCCTCTGGCAAACCGCCATCGACCGTCACAATCTGTCCCGTGATCTTGGCGGACCGGTCGGAAATCAGGAATTCGATGGCGTTCGCTTGATCGTCGGGGGTAATGGCCGACCGTGTCAGGGTGCGTTCGGCGTAGAATGCTGCCAGCAGACCGCGGAGGGTCTCATCATCGGAGGAAGAATCGAAGGGGACCTGGTATTTTGAAAGGGAGGAAATGACCCGGTCGCGGGGAAACATGGTAGAACCCTGCACCACGGTGGCCGGCGCCACGCCGTTGACGCGGACGGTCGGGGCAAGTTCCATCGCCAGTTCTCGTACCAGGTGATTGGCGGCCGCCTTGGATGCGTCGTACGCCAGCGACCCTTTCTTCGCCACCACCGCATTCACCGACGTTGTGATGACGATGGAACCTGGCAGCTTCTGGTGCTCGAGTGCGGGTCGGGCTGCGTCGACCGCCTGGTAGGCTCCCAGGACGTTGACGTCGAAGGTCCGTTTCCATTGTTCGGTGGTGATGCGGCCCGACCGATCCGGCGGCACGAAGATCCCCGCCGTGATCACCAGGTGGTCCACGCCGCCATAGGCAAGGAGCGTGGTTCGGATCATCTCCGCGATGGACTTGGGGTCGGTCGCGTCGACTTGGACTCCGATGGCAGGTCCGCAGGCGGAGATGCCGGTCCCTGCGACGCCGATCCCCTCGCCGTATTGCTGGACGATTTCCCGGGCAGTGGCCTCGGCAGCGGAGCCATCGAGGTCTGCGCACACCAGTTGCGCTCCTTGCTCTGCCAGTTGTCGCGCCACGGCCTTCCCGATCCCGGATCCGGCACCAATCACGGCCACGATACGTCGGGCAAATTCCCTTTCGGGCGGCATCCGCTTCAGTTTTGCTTCTTCCAGCAGCCAGTACTCGATGTCAAAGGCCTCTTGCTGCGGCAGCGCCACGTATTCGTCCACCGATTCCGCGCCGCGCATGACTTCCACCGCACAGTTGTAAAATTCGGCCGTAACCCGTGATTCGCTTTTCGACTTTCCCCAAGCGATCATGCCTATCCCCGGAATCAGGATGACGGTGGGATTGGGATCCCGCATCGGGGGGGAGTCCGTGTGCTTGCAGCGATCGTAGTATTGGGCATAGTCCTCGCGGTATTTTGTCAAGCCGGCCGACAATCTTGATTTCAGGTCGGCGACATCCCCCAGGAGCGGGTCCCATTCCACATACAGGGGTTTGATCTTGGTTCGCAGGAAATGGTCGGGGCAGCTCGTGCCCAGCTCCGCCAGGCGTGCGGCGTCGCGAGAATTCACGAATTGCAGGATGTTCGGGTCGGTTTGAACCGTGCCAATCTGGCGGGCCTGCTGCGACACTTGTCCCCTGAGCCAAGGGAGCAGTTCGCAAAGCACGGCGTCCCGCTGGCTCGCCGTCAGCGCATCGTATTTCGCACCCCCAAACGTATCTTGGCCTCGATCGTGGTCCTGCAAATAAGCGGCTGCCCGTTCAATGATCGACAGCGTCCGTTCGTAGCAGGTACGATCGTCGTCCGCCCAATTGATCAATCCATGCTGCCCCATCACCAGGCCTTTCCGCCCCGGGTGCGATTCCAATTCCCGCTGCATCAAGAGGCCCAGCTCAAAACCAGGTCGCAACCAAGGGACCCAGCCCAGCTCGTCGCCAAAGATGGCGGCGGTCAACTCCTTGCTGTGGCGGCAGGCAGCAATCGCGATCACGGAATTGGGATGCATGTGATCGACATGTCGTGGGGGCAGGAAGCCATGCAGTGGCGTATCAATGGAACTGGCTCGTGGGTTCAGGTTGAAGGTGCAATGTGGAAACAGACCCACCATGCGATCCTCGGCCGAGGACTTGGGGCCTTTGTTGGGATCGGCATTGTAAATCGATCGGAGCCCGAGCAGCTTCCGCAAGTCGAGGGAAGCAAAGTTCGCCTTCGTGCTGGTCCGGAGATCGCCACCCGATCCCTTGACCCACAAGACTTCGACCTCTTGACCTGTGAGCGGGTCCTTCTGCACGATTTTTGCTGACGTATTCCCACCACCCGTATTGGTGATTCGCAGGTCACGCCCCAGCAGGTTCGAGCGATAGACCAGGCGTTCCACCGGGTCGAGCGCGGCCGCGTGGTCGGCATCCCACAGGTACTGTACGTGGCGGAAGGTACTTGGATCAGCGATGGTTTGCTTCATGGCCGTTGTGATGGTGGTCCCGTATCATTTCGAATCGTAGCGTTTGGCACGGTGCTTGACCTGGCTTGCACCCCAAGATAATGTCGGCCAATTCTGCTGGTGCGTCAACGGAGGAGTATCCACCCACACGCCGAATGGGCGCAGCAAATCGAGAAGCGACCGTCCATGATTATTTCGCTGCTCGTCCCCTGTTATGTCGATCTCTACCGCCCGCAGATTGGAATGCGGGTCGTCGAGCTCTTGGAGCGGCTGGGGCACCGTGTCGACTATCCTGAAGCGTTCACGTGCTGCGGGCAACCTCCGTTTAACAGTGGCTGCACAAAAGAGGCATTGCCCGTCGCGGCCAGGGTCCTGGACCAGTACGCGGACGCCGAGGCCGTCGTGGTCCCCTCGGGCTCATGCGCCACCATGCTGCGGGTCTTTTACCCTCAATTATTCCAGTCGCAACCGGAAAGGTGGCGTCAAGCCGTCGATCTGGCGAAGAAGACCTGGGAGTTTTCCGAGTTCCTCGTGACGCAACTTCACGTGGAGAATCTGAACGCGCGCTACGTCGCTCGTGCTGCGTTCCATGATGGATGTCATGGTCTGCGGGAGCTCGGAATCCAGGAAGCGCCGCGGCAGCTCTTGCGGCAGGTGCAGGGTTTGCAGTTGGTCGAAATGGACGAGGCAGAGGCCTGCTGTGGGTTTGGCGGCACGTTCGCGGTGAAGTTTCCACACATCTCGACGGCCATGGCCGAGGTCAAGGCGGCCTCCCTCACCCGGGCCCACGTCGATACCGTGATTTCGAACGATCCGAGCTGCCTCATGCAACTGGAGGGCTACTTGAAGTACCACGGATCGACCGTGCGATGCCTACACCTGGCGGAAGTCTTGGCGAGCCGATAAATGATGGGACACCTTCCACCTCTCCGCCAATTCCAACGCGACGCGCAGGCCTCGACCCGCCTGGCCGAACGACGCGACTTCGTCCGTACCGCCCTCCATGGTTATGAAGCCACCCGCCTGGGTGTTGAGCGGTCGTGTCGCGACTGGAACCAGGCCTGCCAGGAGGCTGCCCAAATCAAATGGCAGGCCCTGGAAGGCCTCGACCACTACTTGGAACAGTTCGCGGATAATCTCGAACGAAACGGGGCCCATGTCTATTGGGCACCCTGCGGTCAGGATGCGGTCGATTACGTGCTGAACCTGGTACGAGATCGCCGCGTGCGCTCCGTGGTGAAGTCCAAAACCATGACCTCGGAAGAGATCCACCTGAACGAGGCACTCGAATCGGCCGGTGTGGAGGTGGTGGAAACCGACTTGGGTGAATTCATCGTCCAGTTGCGGCACGAACCGCCGTACCACTTCGTGTTCCCCGCCATGCATCTGAAGCGGGGAGAGATCAGCGAACTGTTTCAGCAGGCACTGGCCAGCCCACCCACAAGCGATCCGGAAGCGCTGACCGAAATTGCCCGCGGAGTCCTCCGCCAGAAGTACCTCTCAGCGGACCTTGGCATCAGCGGAGCCAACTTCGGTGTGGCCGAAACAGGGATGATCTCGATTACGGAAAACGAGGGCAATGCCCGCCTGACCTGCGCGTTACCAAGAATGCATGTCGTCCTGATGGGGATCGAGAAGATCGTTCCCACCCTGGAGGACCTCGCGCTCTTGTTACCCATGCTGGCCACCGCTGGCACCGGCCAACATCTGACTGCCTACAATTCACTGTACAGCGGACCTCGACGGTCGGGTGAACACGATGGCCCCCAGGAAATGCACGTGATTCTGCTCGACAACCATCGCAGTACGCTGCTGGCGGATGGCCACCAGCGGGACGCACTCCGCTGCATTCGCTGCGGCGCATGCCTGAATGTCTGTCCGATCTTCAAAAATGTGGGGGGATTTACCTACGGTACCACGTATCAGGGACCGATTGGGTCGGTGATCACACCCCACTTACGGGGCCTGAAGCAGTGGAGCCACCTGTCCCAGGCCAGTTCGCTCTGCGGCGCCTGTTCCGCGACCTGTCCCGTCGGCATTGATCTGCATCACCACCTCTTGCGGAACCGGCAAGACGCATTCCGTGATGCCCCCAAGCTGGGCGAGCGCCTGATGTATGGGCTCTTCCGCCACATCATGACACGGCCATGGCTATACCGCTGGGCCAGTGTGTTGCGACACCTGCCCCACTGGATTCCCCGCGCACTCCACGGCAGCCGGATCGATCCGGTGCGCGGCTGGCGACTGGGCAGGAGATTCCCGGAGGCCGAGGCGACCACGTTCAAACAGTATTGGAGGGACCGGCGGAAATGAAATCACCCGATCGGTCGGGACGTGCCACGATCCTCTCACGTATCCGTGAGGCCTTGTCGGTCCCCACGGACCCCGACGTGAAACAGGTTGCGTTCCATCGGCACGGAAGTGGGCCGAGCCCGGATCCTGCACCGGAATCAGGTGCCCGACCATGGCTCCTGGCCGGCGGCGACACGCCCGAGGATCGCCTGGCTCATTTCGCTGCGTTCTGCCAGAAACTCAACACACGACTCGAAGTGGTTGGCTCCCTTGCCGTGGCCTGCGCGATGGTCCGGTCGATTGCAACGGCGGAGGTCTGGCGGCGGATCGCCGCTCATCACCACGAAGGACTCGACGCGGTGCTCGCCACGCTGTCTCTTCCCGTGCTGTTCACGGATCAGGACTACGACCGAACCGAACTGGAACAGTGTGACGCGGGATTGACGACCTGCGACGCCTTGATCGCCCAGACAGGCAGCGTGCTGGTGACCAGTCAGTCGAGTGGCGGCAGGGTCCTCTCGGTACTTCCCCCCCATCATGTCGTCCTGGCGACCAGCGACCAGCTGGTCTCGGACCTGGCAGCGGCCTTCGCGCGATTGCGTATGAAATACGGTACGACGTTTCCCAGCTTGATCTCCTTCATTACGGGGCCAAGTCGCACGGGGGACATAGAGCGCATTCTGGTGCTGGGGGCACATGGCCCAAAGCGACTGACCGTCATACTCGTCGAACCCGGCGCAGAATCCCGGACTTGACCGACCGTCCAAGATGGCACCGCGAATCGACTTCCATGCCAGCTTGGGTCATTGCCATGGCAGGCATCCCGCGGTTTGCGCCAGGCGGGCATCTCGGGCATGGGGAGGCGGTGTCCGATAGCAAGGTGGGGGAGTGGATTCCGGCTTATTCGCGTGCCGCCGGATGCTCCGGCCTGAGGTCCCCTCCCGCAGTTGTGGGTGTGGACTGGCCGATGAACTGTGGATTCGGGTCGGCATGATTCCGGCGGGAGGGCGGGCACGCCCCCCCGCTCGCACTTGTTGGCCCGCGCCCCCCGATTTACTATGCAAGTTCCATGACGCCTGCCTCCGACTCCCATCCACGCCCCGCCCACAGTCAGCTGGCCCTGGCGGTACTGGCTCTTTTTGCGTTTGCCGCACCTCTTGTTTTGTTGGCTGCCCGCGGTTCCGTGGCAGGAAACAAGAACAAGGTGGAGGACTGGCTGCCCGACCGTTATCAGGAAACGCAGGAGCTTCGCTGGTTTCGCGAGCATTTCGGGGGGAACGGCTTTGTCGTCATCAGTTGGGAGGGGTGCCGTCTCGGTGGTGATCCGAGTGATCCCAACGCGGATCCCGACGATCCTCGGATCGAGCAGCTGGCCCGACTGCTGACCGAGAATCCGTCCAAGGAACCGGATCTGCAATGGAAGGGAGGGGCCCACCGGCCTGCGTTTCATCGCTATTTCCAAGCGGCTACGACGGGTCGGCGGTTACTCGATCAGCTGACTGCCTCCCCCGTGGAGTTGCCCTACGCCATCGCAGTGGATCGACTCAAGGGTGCGCTGATCGGCCCGGATGGTCACCAAACTTGTGTCTTGGTCACCCTTTCGGACGAGGCGATTCGCGATTTCCGAGCGGTCCTGGGTCGCCGCTGGGAAGGCGTGGCGCGGCGGCGTCAGGGGGTGCTCTTCGATGCGCTGTGGGCGTGCAACATCCCGGCAGACCAGGTGCGATTGGGCGGTCCCCCTGTGGACAACGTCGCGATTGACGAAGAGGGGGAGCGCACCCTGGCGCGTCTGGCTCGCTTGTCCTGCCTGCTGGGGCTGATCCTGGCCTGGGTCTCGCTGCGCAGTTTCCGACTCACCATGATCGTGTTCAGTGTGGGACTGTTGAGTGCGACGGCCAGTCTGGCGGCAGTGGGCCTGTGTGGCGACACACTGGATGCCGTCATGATGTCGATGCCGTCCTTGGTCTATGTGCTGGCGATCTCCGGCGCAGTGCATCTGATCAATTACTATCGCGACGAGGTTCGGGAGCGTGGCGTTGAGGGTGCGCCCCTGCGCGCGATTGCGCACGGATGGAAGCCCGCCCTTATCTGCTCCGTGACCACCGCGATTGGCCTGCTCTCCCTCTACACCAGCGACCTGGTCCCCATTCGCAAGTTCGGAATGTACTCCGCCTTGGGTGTACTGCTGATGCTGGTGGTGCTGTTCGTCTTTCTGCCCGCTGCGCTGGAAGTGTTTCCTGAAACGCGGCGAGAGCGGCGGAAGGGAGGAAACGAACCTCCCACCGGTGGAGATGCAGAGCCCACGCGTAGCGAACGATGGTGGATGGCCTTTGGCTCCGCCATTATTCGCCGACACGGGTGGGTCACGGCCGCATGCTTTCTGGTGATTGGCCTGATTGGCTACGGTGTCACCCGTGTGCGGACATCGATCAACCTGATGGAACTTTTTCAGGGGGACGCCCGGATCCTTCGGGACTACCATTGGCTGGAGCAGCACCTGGCACGCCTGGTCCCGATGGAAATCGTGCTTCGATTTCCACCTGAGGATGCCACGCATCCCGAAGCGGGAAACGCCGACGCCCCGACGATGCTCGAGCGCATGGAGAGCGTGGGATTCGTCCAGAGTGCGATCAGCAAGCGGTTTGGTCCGCAAGGGACCGACGTGGTGGGACCATCCCTGTCGGCCGTGACCTTCGCTCCCCCGCTCCCTTCTGGCGGAAGCACCATCTCGTTTGTGAAGCGGAGCGCCACAAATCGCTTACTGGAAGAGTGCCGCAAACAACTGGCCCAGAGTGGCTATTTCCAGGTGGACCCCCAGGACGGCAGCGAGATGTGGCGGATCTCGCTGCGTGTGGCCGCGTTCGCCCATGTCGACTACGGGCAGTTTGCCCGGGAACTGCGGGAAGTGGTGGAACCGGTGCTGGCCGCCCATCGTCTGCATCGGCACCTGATGGCCCAGCTATTGCAACCGCCTAAGGACGGCAAGCCAGCCCCGAGCTCGGTCTGCATTTGGAACCGACATCCCCGTGCCACGGCCGACCATCAGGATCAACGTCAACAGCTCTTCACCGCGGCGTTGAATGCGATGTTTCACCGTACGCGGATTCGTCTGCGCAGCATCGTCGACACACCCGACCAACCCGATGCCATTGCGAAGGACCTGAATCAGCTGAAGTCCTATGATCGTGTCATCATGATAGGTGAATTCGACGATTCGGAAGTCCGGCGATTACACGATGCTTCCGTGGCAGTGCTGGACTTACGGGCAAGCATGGCGGAATCACCCGCGGAGAGTCCGTCCGTCTCAATCGCGTCCCTGGCCTCCGGCAGTGTCGATGGCGTCCGGGCGGTGTATACCGGTGTCGTTCCCTTGGTCTACAAGGCACAGCGGGAACTGCTCACGAGCCTGATCGAGAGCACCTTCTGGTCGTTCGTCACGATCACACCACTCTTGATGTTTGTATCCCGCGGCATCGCCCGAGGTGCCGTGGCCATGATCCCCAATGTCCTGCCAGTGCTTGTCGTATTCGGCGGTATGGGCTGGTTGGGCATCTCCGTGGATATCGGCTCGATGATGTCGGCCAGTATCGCCCTGGGGGTCGCCGTTGATGATACGATTCACTACCTTTCATGGTTTCGCGATTCCCTGAAGCTGCAGCCCAGTCGCAACGACGCGATCCTGGATGCGTATCGTCGCTGTGCCACACCCACGCTCCAGACGGCCTTGATCAGCGGTTTGGGACTTTCGGTATTCGCGTTCAGCACGTTCATGCCCACGCGGCAGTTCGGCTTCCTGATGCTGACCATACTGGTGGCAGGCGTGATTGCCGAATTGATTATGTTGCCGGCGCTCTTGGCAGGCCCCTTAGGCAGGGTGTTCCTGACGTCGCGGCCGACTTGGTTGATCACTGCGGGGCCGCCCGTCACGGAGCCGGTTGCCAAGAGTGGGTCCGCTCCATCCCGGGAAGCGGCGCAGGGGAGCGCAGCCACGAGTTCGACCCGCACGTTCCAGGTGCCGGCGCCTCATTCGGCAGCGACGCACTCCTATCGGACCGCACATCGCGATCGGTAGCAGCGGATCGCACGGATCCGGCACGATTCCCGGATTCTCTCGTGCGCAATGGCCCACGCGACCTTTCCGCCCGTTTCCGGCCCCATCTCTCCCAGCAGCGAAACCATGGTATCATGACGGGTAGCCCTCATGGAGACGAACATGTCCTGCCGCGGCTTCGAACTTCGACGACACGCGCAAGGCTTCACCCTGGTGGAGCTTCTGGTAGTGATCGCCATTATCGGTGTGCTGGTGTCGCTCCTCTTGCCCGCCGTTCAGGCCGCACGCGAGGCAGCGCGAAGGCTTCAGTGCGCGAACAACCTTCGTCAAATCGGCCTGGCATCGCTGAATCATGAAGAGAGCCTGAAGTTCTTTCCCTCCGGCGGCTGGGGGAAGGAATATGTGGCCGATCCCAACCGTGGATTTGGTAAGCGACAACCGGGCTCCTGGTTTTACAGTGTGTTCCCCTTTGTGGAGGAAGGTGCCATCCATCAGACGGGCAAGGATGGCGGCGCCATGCTGGCAAATCAGAGTGCGCTGGTGCTGATGAACCAGACGACCATTCCCATGTTTCATTGTCCCAGCCGACGTCCGGCCCGACCTTACAAACCCAATTGGTCAGGTGCCCCTGTCTACAATGCGCCGCAAGTTTCGAGGCTTCCGGCGGTCGCCAAAGGAGACTATGCGGGGAATGCCGGGGACGGCACGCAGAATTCCGGCGACGACTATGCGATTCCGGCAAACTACACGATGGCCGATAGCGGGACCTTTCGCTGGACGCCCACGAACGTCAAAGAGCCTCGCCGTCCCTATGGTGCCAATTATTGTTCCGGGATCACGTACTACCGCAGCCAGGTCAAAGCACGGCATATTCTGGACGGGTTGTCCCACACGTACCTGGTGGGTGAGAAGTATCTGGATCCCAGGGCCTATGACGGGACGGTCTTGGACTTCGGCGATAACCAGTCGCTGTACGTGGGCTTCGAGTGGGACAACACGCGACTGACGCGCTACAATCCTGCTGCGTCCGCAGCCCAGAACGATCATTACCGTCCACGGCAGGATCAACGGGGTGTCTACGAAAAGGACCCCTTTGGCAGCGTCCATTCCGGCGGCTACAACACCGTCATGTGCGACGGTTCGACGACGACGGTCTCCTACGGGATCGATCCAGAGATTCACCGCCGGCGGGGCAATCGGGAGGATGGACTGGCGGTAGGTAGCGAAGACAACTAGCGGCCAGCTCTATGCTACTTCAATGGGAACTGTGGCGCCCGCTGCATGGAAGGGCTGTCGTACCCCAGTTCCAGCCCCAGGCTTGATTTTTCCCCCGTGTACGCGTCCGGTACGACTTCACGCCCACCCTCAGGCCCTGAGATCTCGACGCGGTAAAAGCCTGGATACATTCCGGCCGGGGCATCCGCAAATGGCCTCGCCTCGTCAGGCATGCTGATGGCCGCCACACCCGTTTCATCGGTAACCCCCTCACCCACCGGCAAGTCCTTCGCCAAGAACTCGACCGGCACCAGGCGGACTCGGGCGCCCGCCAGGGGCTTGCCACGAAGCGTGACGGAGCATGTCAGCGGAATGAGCGTCGAACCCTGCTTCCACGACTCCATGCGCTGCGAGAGCTCGGCCGCGGTGATCGCCTGGTCGTGGTCGGCGTCGATCCTGCCAAACGCTTCCGTGAGCGCTGGACTGGAACTCAACTCGCTGGCACGCAACGCCCCATCCCCATCTTTGTCATATTGCGAAATCGCCGCCGACGCAGCCGCCCCGGCGTTGAGTTCAGGCGGCGCGACCTCCCTGGGCCGGTGGCTGCAACCAGGTAACACCAATCCCATGGTCAGAATCGACGACACCCATGGGGTGCGTTTCGAGGCAGAGCCGGGCATCACCTATGACTCGCACGTTGGAATGAAATTGGCTGGAAACATGCGGGCCAATCTAGGGACCTGGGCACGGCCAGAATAGGGGGGGGCGATTGCGAGATTAACGATCCCGCGGGGCGATTCAGCGGTCTCCGCGGACGAGCGACGCCACAAGAGCCGTCCAGCCCGTCTGGTGACTCGCCCCGATACCTCTCCCCGTATCGCCGTGAAAGTACTCGTGGAACAGTACCAGGTCTCGCCACTGTGGGTCATGGGCATATCGAAGGTCGGAACCGTGGCAGGGCCGTTGACCCGACGCATCCGGCAAGAAAATACGACGGAGGCGCTGGCTCAGCTCCCTGGCCACCTGCTGCAGGTTCATCCACATCCCGGAACCCGTGGGACACTCCACGCGAACGGTGTCTCCAAAGAAGTGGTGGTACCGCTCCAGGGCCTCGATCAGCAAGTAGTTGATGGGGAACCAGATCGGCCCCCGCCAATTGGAATTCCCGCCAAAGATTGCCGAATTGGAGTCGCCAGCTACGTATTCCACGCAGTATTCCTGGCCGTCCGCGCGAAAGATGTAGGGATGCTGCAAGTGGTACCGGGACAAGGCCCGTATCCCAAATGGGGAAAGGAACTCTTGTTCATCCAGTACGTACCGAAGTACGCGCACCAGTCGCTGTCTCGACGGAATGGCGAGCAGGCGGTGGTAGGGCGCTTCGCTCGGACGGCTATCCTCCTCGCAGTACGAGATGTGCCGACCGAGGTCTGGCCGATAGCGCAGGAACCATTCCATTCGCTTGCGAAAGCCTGGGAGTCCCCGCAGCGTTTCCTCATCCAGGATTTCCACGGCGAAGAGCGGGATGACGCCCACGATGGATCGAATTCCCAGGGGAATGGAGTTCCCCTGGACGCGCAGCTGATCGTAGTAGAATCCGTCGGTCTCGCTCCAAAGACCCAAGCCGCCCAGCGAGTTCATGGCATCGACAATGTGCACAAAGTGTTCAAAGAACTTGGAGGCAATGTCCTCGTAGGTGGAATCCTCCTGGGCGAGCTCCAGGGCCATGGCGAGCATCGTCGCGCAGTAGAAGGCCATCCAGGCGGTGCCGTCGGCCTGTTCCAAGTAGCCACCACCCGGCAGCGGCTTGGACCGGTCGAACACCCCAATATTGTCCAGACCGAGAAAGCCGCCAGAAAAAAGATGTCGACCCTCCACATCTTTGCGGTTGACCCACCAGGTGAAATTCAACAGCAGTTTCGTAAAAACACTGGCCAGGAACCTGCGGTCCCGCGCACCGCGAGGACCTGTCATCTTGTAGACGCGCCAGCAGGCCCAGGCGTGCACCGGGGGATTGACGTCCGAGAACTGGAACTCGTAGGCCGGGATCTGGCCATTGGGGTGCATATACCATTCCCGCAGGAACAGTTCGAGTTGTGCCTTGGCGAATTCCGCATCGACTGCCGCCATGGGGATCATGTGAAAGGCCAGGTCCCAGGCGGCGTACCAGGGGTATTCCCATTTGTCGGGCATCGAGATCACGTCCCGGTTAAAGAGATGGGGCCAGTCTCGATTTCGGCCGTTCTTGCGGGAATCGGGTGGCGGCGGAAGGTTCGGGTCTCCTTCCAGCCAGTTCTTCACCACATAGTGATAAAACTGCTTGCTCCAAAGGAGGCCCGCAAAGGCCTGGCGGGCCACTCGCTGCGGTTCACCGGTCAATGGCAGACCACCCAAGACGTGATCTCGATAGAACTCGTCGGCTTCGCGTCGGCGTCCCTCCATCACCTGCTGAAAACCAGCTCCCAACGGCGTCGCAGAAGCCTCTTCCTCCGACGCCAATCGCAGGCGAAGCGTGACGCTGCTGCGGGCGGGCACCGCCATGTGATAGTGCATCGCCAACTTGGTGCCGAAGTGTCTGGGGTTGACGGCGGCTGTGTTGCCGTGCACCACGTATTCGTGGAATGCGTCCTTGACCTTCGACGCACCACTGGGGGCTCCAAAAAGGCGTTCGACATTGGTTTCATTGTCCGTAAAGAGGGCTACGGGCAATGCGCCCGATGGACTGGCCTCGGCCCAAAACCGAAAGGTCCCCAGTGAACTGTGGCGGGCCACGGCTTCCACGTACGGCGGATCAAGGGGAGTGCCCCCCGACGCGGCGGTATCCTCGGCCCGGGTGGCGTTCCACGTTGGTGCCCCGGCAGGAATGACCGCGATTCGAGGTTTGACGTCGCACCCCTCGTGCGTACACCCCCACGACCACGTGTTCCTGAACCAAAGGGTTGGCAGACAATGGATCAGCGCCTCCTCTGACCCACGGTTATGGATCGTGACCAGGATCAGCACGTCGTTCGGACCGGCCTTGGCATATTCCACGAAGACATCGAAGTACTCCTCCTGATCGAAGATGCCGGTATCGGCCAGTTCAAATTCCGGTTCCAGCCGGCCGCGACTGCGGTTTTCTTCGATGAGCCGGGCATAGGGGAACTCGTGCTGCGGATATTTGTACAAGGCCCGCATGTAGGAATGGGTTGGCGTGGAATCAAGGTAGTAATAGCACTCCTTGACGTCCTCGCCGTGATTGCCCTCGGGCCCGGTCAAGCCGAACAATCGTTCTTTAAGGATGGGATCGCGACCGTTCCACAGGGCCAGGGCGAAGCAGAGCCGACACTGTCGGTCGCAGATTCCCAGCAGGCCATCTTCTCCCCAGCGATAGGCGCGGCTGCGGGCATGGTCGTGCGGCAGATAGCCCCAGGAATCGCCGTCGGCCGAATAGTCTTCACGGACCGTGCCCCACTGCCGTTCGGAAAGATAGGGCCCCCATCGCTGCCAATTCGCCGAGCGGTCGCGCACTTCGCGCAGCCGCCGCAACTCGGCTCCCGGCTCCGAAATCGTCGGTTCGACGTGCGAATCGAGGGATCGTGGTCCTGAGCCGGTCAGGGACATGCCGGGCGAGCGCCTAGGGGGACTTCGGGGGTTGCGACGAGAGCCGCTCGCGAAACACCTTCCTGAACTTTTCGAGCTTCGGCACGATCACATAGGTGCAATACGATTGGCGTGAGTGCCGCTGGAAATAGTCCTGGTGATAGGCCTCTGCGGGATAAAAGGCCACCAAGGGCGCGATTTCCGTGACCACGCGCCCCTTCAGGGCACCGGATTCGTTCAACCGTTTCTTGTAGTGTTCAGCCTGCGCTTTTTGGCTCTCGTCGTGATAAAAAATCACGGATCGATACTGCGTTCCGATGTCGTTCCCTTGGCGATTCAGCGTCGTCGGGTCATGCGTGGCCCAGAATACTTCGAGCAGCTGTGGGTAGGAGACCACGGACGGATCGAACGTAACCTGGATGACCTCGGCGTGTCCGGAAGTCCCCGAGCACACCAGTTCATAGCTGGGATCGGCCGCCTCTCCACCGCTGTAGCCGGACTTCACGGATTTCACTCCCTTCAGTTCCTGGAAGACTGCCTCGCTGCACCAGAAGCAGCCGCTTCCAAACGTTGCCTTTTCCCAAAGCGGGTTCTCCGGTTTCGGAGTGCTGAACGTCTCGGCGGCGGATTCCTGTCCCGACAATTCGGACATAAAGGGTCTCCCCAAGTGCTGAAAAGCCTGAGCCAGAAGGGTGGCGCCGATCACGGCAGCCAGAAGAGAAATCGATGGGCCGCACCTCATTTTCGCCCTCCCAGGATATCGCGAAATGGTCCCCGTGATGACATGATACTCACGATGACTGGCTGCCGGCCAGTCTTTTCGCAAGGATCGCCGCAACTTCCCTATCTCCTCGCGATCCGGGAATACGTTACCATAGTGCCCGAACCGAGGACCCAGACATTCCCTCAAGGAAACCCCATGATCGCCAATCGATCGAAACTGCTGTTCGCCGGCTTTCTCACGTTGATCGCCGCCGGAATGGGCTTTGCGGTTCGAGGTGGCTTGCTCCGGATCTGGTCGGAGAAGTACGGCTTCACGTCGACGGAACTGGGACAGATCACCGGCGGCGGGCTGCTCGGCTTTGGTCTGGTCATCCTGGTGGCTGGATTTCTGATCGATATGGTGGGGTACAAGCGGCTGATGTTGCTGGCCCTGTTGGGTCACGTGGCGTCAGCCGTGATGCTTTTTTTTGCCACTCCCGTCTTTGAATCCGCTGGCAAGGACGCGACCTACCAGATTCTCTTCTGGTCCGCCTTCGTCTTCGCCGTCGGAAATGGAATCTGTGAGGCGGTGATCAATCCGCTGACTGCCACACTTTACCCTGAGGAAAAGACGCACTATCTGAACATCCTGCATGCAGGTTGGCCGGGCGGGCTCGTGCTGGGAGGCCTGACGGTCCTGCTGGCAGATCGCATCCCCTGGGAGCTGCTGCTGGCCTCGTACCTGGTGCCCGCAGCCATCTATGGTGTCATCGCATTCATGGAACCGTTTCCCAAGACGGTCGCCCAGTCGGGCGAGATATCGTATGCCGGAATGCTGCACGATTGCATGGTTCCATTCTTCTTTCTGCTCGTATTCACCCATGCATTGGTCGGCTACGTGGAACTGGGAACCGACAGCTGGATCAACAAGATCACGGGGAGTATCCTGGCCGACCCCATGAAGGGGACCCTGCTTTTCATTTACACGTCGATCTTGATGTTTACGCTGCGGTTCTTCGCCGGGACCCTGGTCCATCGGCTGTCCTCGCTGGGGCTATTGTTCTGGAGTGCCATCATTGGCGCCTCAGGGCTCTACCTGATCAGCAAGGCCGAGGGTCTCTGGGCGATGGTCGTGGCGGTCACTACCTATGCGGTAGGGAAAACTTTCTTGTGGCCCACCATGTTGGGGGTTGCCGGAGAACGTTTCCCGCGCAGCGCGACGCTTACCATGGCGATCTTGGGATTCGCGGGAATGAGTTCGGCGGGCCTCTTCGGAGGGCCTGGTATTGGCTACAAGCAGGATCGCTTCGCCGCACAGAAACTACAGCAGCTTTCCCCCGAAACGTATGCGCGCTACGAGGCCGAGAATGAGAATCAGTTCCTGTGGTTCGCCAAGATTCGCGGTCTGGACGGTGCAAAGGTCGGGGTGGTGACCGATATCGGTGCGGATGGTCAACGTGGCGCTGGCCTGAGCGCTGACAAGCAGATCGCAATGAATGCACACGCATGGGAGCAGGACAAATACGCCAGCCTTCGGAAACTTGACGCCTGGTGGCAGACGGCACAGTCCCAGGCGGATCAGGATTCCCAGCGGGTGTCCGAGGCCGGGCTGTACGGCAGCCGCATGGCACTTCGCATCACTGCCCTCATCCCCGTCACCATGGCCGCACTGTACTTCATCATGATGTTCGGCTTCCGCAAGCCCGCATGAACGAACTGATCCACTTTTTTCTCCACCTCGACCAGCGCCTGGCGGACGTGACGGCGAATTACGGGCAATGGATCTATGCCATCCTGTTTGCCGTTGTGTTCTGCGAGACAGGATTGGTGGTAACTCCGTTCTTACCGGGTGATTCCCTGCTGTTCGCGGCGGGAGCATTGGCCGCCGTGGGATCGCTCGATGTGTGGATGCTGGCCCTGCTGCTGACCGCCGCCGCCATCCTGGGAGACACCGTCAACTATCATGCCGGCTGGTACTTGGGACCCAAAGTCCTCCGGGGTGAACATGGTCGCTGGCTCAACCGTCGCCACCTGGACCAGACCCATCGCTTCTTTGAGCGCTATGGCGCCAGAACCATCGTCCTGGCACGATTCGTCCCCATTGTGCGAACGCTGGCCCCCTTTGTGGCAGGTGTCGGGTCGATGCGCTACGGCCGGTTTCTCTGCTACAACGTCGTGGGGGGCGTGATCTGGATCGCGGTTTTTCTTGGCGCCGGTTACTGGTTCGGGAACCGGCCGTTCGTGAAAGACAACTTCTCTCTTGTGATCCTGGGGATCATCATAGTTTCCCTGCTGCCGATTGCCTGGGAGTTTATCCGCGCGCGGCGTGAAAACCGAACGTCGCCGGGATCCTAGCGGTCTGCGGTACCATGTGACTTGGGCTTACAGCCAGAGATCCGCTCGGACAAGCCTGCAGGCCGGAAGCCTGCGCCACGAGCGTAATTCAGCATGCGGCTAGCCCCCGCGCGGATGGCCCACGAGTGGAGGGGTCTGGGCATGTTCCGCGATCCAATCCGCCGTGACGAACGACCGCAGCACCATGTGAAACGCCCGTTGGAACTCACCGGCGGGGCTGCCATCCGCCAGGGGGGGTGTGGCATTGGGCGAATCGACGATGCCGAACCACGTCAGGCGTTGCGGCCAGCCTCGTTTACGGCCCATGGCATTGACACGCTCGGCGACTCGCACACCCCAGACCGCACCGTAACAGTCGCGAAAGGCCAGCCAGAGCCGATCGTCGGGCGTTTTCGTCGACCGCCGCCCGGCGGGTCGGCATGCGACCCAGGCCGCACCCACAAGGGTCAGCGCCGCCGGAGCCAGGTACCAGAGCGAGTTGCTCTTCGCGTGGTCCGCCAGCCACAACAACGTCAGCTGCGCCGCTCCAATCAGGATCGCCGCGATCCCGTGCCGCGTTGCCAGGTAGTTGCCGATTCCCATCAGAATCAATACCAGTGCGAAGCCGAAGGGAATGGCTCCCATTTCGCGTCTGCCCGGGACGAACAGACCGTAGGACACCAGAAAGGGGAGTGTCAGGACGAGCCAGAGGCTGGTGACGACGAATTGCCACGCGTGGGCTTGGGGTCGCTTGGCACCCAGAACGGCCGCCATGGGGCAAAGGGACGTGCTGACTGCCACGGCGCGTATGGCGGCCGCCAGGGCCGGCGGAATCATCGCAGCATGGCCCCATTCGCTGACCACCTGGGCGGCCAGGGCCGCACTGGCCCAGGCCAGGGCCGCTCGCACCGTCAGGCCACGTGATCGCTTCCAACCCGTGAATGCAAAGTACAAGGCACCTAGCCATAACAGCGAGGCCAACCAAAGCCATGGTTGAGGGTCCTGAGGCACGGACGACGTCTCCCGACTCTTCGCATTGGGTAAACCGTGACGCCATTGTAACCCGCTCGGAAGAATTGGCCGACACGACAGCTGCACCAACCTCGCACCGAAGAATCGAAAACACGTGCGTTCCATGCGCAATTGTCAAATCGTGTTCGTCGGTTGGCAGAATTCACGCTCGGACCGTGATTTCGATTTCACCGGAATGGCCCGAATGGGCAATACACTACCTAGGCGACGCTGCGAAGCGAGATCGCGTGGCTCAAGTATCGCTGGCAGTGCCCTTCGGTGAACACCTCAACCAACATGGCAGCAATCCGATCGATTGCGAGCCGACGACCATACAAGGAGTGCGAACGATGAGACGCGTATTTTTCGCGGCGATCAGCGGAATGTTGCTGGCCACGCCAGCGGGATGGGCAGGCTGTGACGGCTGCGGGGCATCCGCGGCCGGTTTCGGCGGACCCAACTGCGGCTACGCCGAATCGCTTTGGGATGGATACTGCAGCGAAGGGCACTGCTGCTTTGGTGCCCGGCGAGCAGGATGCCTTGGCGGTTGTCGTGGTGGATGTCGCACCGGATTCTCAAGTTGTGGGACATCCTGCGGCAGCGGCTGTCCCACCTGGTGGTACGGCTTTGGTGGAGGCCCTTGTGGACTTTGCGGGATGCAGGGGGGCTGTGGCACCGGTTGCGGGATCGGCCTGGGTTGTGGCGACGGCTGCCGCCATGGTCTTGCCCGACGTGCGTGGGGCGGAGGCTGCGGGCTATCGAGCTGCGGCTGCGGATTTGACGCCTGCGGATTCAACTCGTTCGGCTTCGACGGTTCGTGCGGCAGCGGCTGTTCTGCCGATTCCAGTGGAATCGTCACCGGTACCACGATCGAAGGCGAACCCCATCCTGCGGGATCTCCCGCGGCTTCGACGCCGTCCACATGGAACGAGGGGGAGAGCATGGAATCAGCGGGAACCGGGGACAGCGCGTCCGTCGAGACCATGAACGCTCCCACACAGTCCTCCACCAACGCAAGTCAAGGACCGTTCTACGAGACGCCGCAGTCCCTGTCCCCTGGCGAATCCCAAGTCCCGGCGAAGTCCGATGCGACGGAAGACCTGCCGCTGGGAGACGAAGATACGTCGTTCGAAGACGCCTAACGCGACTCGCCACGCGATCCGCTTCCGGAGGACTCGACCCACCGGGACCCGCATCGCGAAAAAAGGCCGAACGCCAAGTACCCACTTGCGTTCGGCCTTTGTGTTGGCGGGGCTACTTGTTGGTACCGCTGGCTGCCAACACCTTGCCTCGCAGGTCCTGGGCATCTTTCCTGTTGGGAAACAGCCTCGTATTGTCATCCAGCGCGGCGTTCAGCAGCTGCAAGGCCACGTCATTGCGACCACTTTCGTGCAGGATCTTGGCGGCAAAATAGCTGACGTCATTGTTCACGCCCCCGGATCCCAAGGCCTGCCCGACCACCTGCACAGCCTCGGGTAACCGTTCCAGCCGATACAAGACCCAGGCCAGTACCACCAGCGAATCGCGTCCGAGAACCGTGGATCGGTCGCCGTAGAGCTTGTTGGCCATCTGTGCATATTCCGCCGCGGTCTGGCGTTTCTTCGGATCGTCCTGTTCCGCCAAGGCAATCGCAATCTGATTCAGAACCAGTCCGTTGGAGGGGGAAATGCGATTGGCTTCCAGGAATGCGGCCTCCGCCGCCGGATAGTCCTTGCGGATTCGAGCCAGGATTCCCTGCAGGACCTGGACATCAAAGTTGTTGGGATCGATCTTGAGCGCCGCCTTGCTGTTTTCTTCTGCCTCTTCCAATCGGTCGGTCTCCAGGGCCCACTGCGCGATGGCCAGGCGCGTGAGAAGACTGTTGGGGTCGCGTTCTTTGGCCCGATCCATCAGCTGTTTGGCGTGTGCATCGTCCTTGGCATTCTGATACATGCGGGCCATGTTGACCTCGGGCCTCGCCACCTTTTCCTTGTCGATCCGATACGCCTCTTGAAAGACGGTGTACGCATCCTGTTCTTTCTTCTTGTTGAAGAGGATGCGGCCAAGCTGCAGCAGGGCGGGATAGTTTTCCGGGTCGACTTTGAGCGCCTTACGGAGAGATTCCTCACCAAGGTCCCATTGCTCGCGAGCCTCAGCGACCGCTGCGATTCCGAGTAGTGCCCGCAAGGTATGGTATTTCTTGCGCTCCGGATTCTTGGTGTATTGCTCGGCAACCTCCGCGGCCTTTTCGTACAGCAGCGTGGCATCGGTGAATTCCCGCTGCTGCAGGGCCGTATTCCCAAACACCACATATGCCTCGGGATCGGTGGGATCGTCTCGAACCGCCTTCTCGAATTCATTGCGCGCGCGGGCCGGGTTCTTCGCATTCAAGAACAACTTTCCCATCAGCACACCCGGAGGTGCGAGCTCGGGGTTTTTCTCCTTGAGCTTCTTCAGCAACGCTTCCGCGCCGTCAAAGTCTCCTCGCAAGAACAGCTTTACGGCATTGTCAAATTCCGGGTACTTCGAACCAATCTGAACCACCGAGGAATCGTCTTCCCCGAGATTGGGTGGTACCACACCCTCCGTTTCCTGGGCAGAAAGAGTCGGCACGGAGCCAAAGAGCCAGGCCGTCCCAGCCAACACCAACATCAGGAGTTTCGATCGAACAAAAACGCGCTGGGATCCAGTCATGGGTCAACCTCGATCTATGGGTCTGAAGAATCTTGGTAAACGATGGTCGCAGTGGGAGTCGAGCCGAGTACAGGAGTGCTGCGGGAATCCGCCTCGGGCAGCCGGCCGCAGGCCTGACAACGACGCGGCATTCTAATCCAAGCCCGCAGGCTTGGCACGGTGCCAGCATGCGCCGATTCGGCCAAAATCCCGGTCCGGCGAGCGGTTTACGGCCTGAATCATGCCGCTAGCGAGACCCAAAGAGCCCGGCCAGCGGACTTTTTCTCTTGCCCTGGCCGAGACACACGGATATCCTCCCGCCCCATCATGCGTTGAACCGTGACGAGGCCCGGCACCGGACCTGTCGGAACCGCTCCATGCCGCAACCAACCCGCTGCCGCTGGCCTTATCTCATACGCTTGGCACTCGTTTTGGTTCTGCTCACCTCCGGAACGGGCTGTGTCGGCCTGGTCGCCAACCTGATTTACGCTGGGATCGGGGACAAGATCCCCGCCCGATATGCCGGACTCACCGAGAAACGGGTCGCCGTCCTCTGTGTCTCGCACTCGTCCCTTTTTGGGCCGTCGTCGGCCGCGACGGAAATCGCCACACGGATCCATGCCCGGTTGGCCAAGAATGTTCCTAAGATTTCCCTCGTGGACCAACAGGCCATTGACGACTGGATCGATCGAAATGGCTGGGATGAAGTCGATTACCGCCAGGTAGGGGCTGGGGTCGACGCCCAAATGGTTGTGGGAATCGACATTCTCAGCTTCTCCATCCATGAGGGAACGACCCTCTACAAGGGGCGCTGCGACGTGGAGGTCACCGTGTTCAACATGGACGCCGATGGCAAGTCCGTGTTCAACGAAGTACTCCCTCAGATCCAGTTCCCGATCATCGCCGGGCAGCACATCACCGATACGACCGAATCGGCATTCCGAAAACAGTTTATCGGAGTGGTCGCCGAGCACATCGCCCGGAACTTTTATGACTACGATCGCGTCGACGACTTTGGTCGAGACACGATCGCGATGGAATTCTAGAGCGCGTCTCGTCTATCCGTGGCGTTTTTTCGTCGTTCCCGCCTGGAAAACACGACGCGGCCCACGCTCCCTGTGCTTGCGACTCGCACGTGGAAGACCCAACAAGGCCGAGAGTCCTTGCATGGGCCGCGCGGAAGGGAGTCAGCGCTGGTAGATGGGGAGCAGCCCACGGTCCAGGAGCAGCATGATCAAATTGAGCGAAGTGACGTAGACGGGACCGACGGTCCCCTGCCAGGAGCCGTCTTGCTGCTGTTCTCGCACAATCCGGCTATATAGTCGGTCCCGGAATTCGCTCCAGAACTCGCCCCCCTCGCGATAAACGACCTGCGAGTAATAGAGGTAGGTGTAGTGCCAATGGCCAAAGGCATTATTGTCATCCAAGCGGTGCAGGTTCTTCTTGCAATACTCCAGCATCTCGGGGACATGCTTACTGTCGTAATCCCCCGCGTTGTATAGACTGGCGAGTGCGGCGGCCGTAATGGCGGGACGTGACGACCCGCGATTGCGAGAGCTGTAGGAGATCCCGCCGTCCGCGTTCTTGCAAAGGTAGATATATTGCTTGGCGCGCTCAATGGTGTCTTTGGGAACCGGAATGCCGGCATTCCGGCTGCCTCGCAGGCCCTGCACCTGCGTGATCGTGGTGGAACCCTCGTCGAAATCGTTCCCGTCGCGGGCGCTGACGTACCCCCAACCTCCCGACCGCGTCTGGGCATTCCCGCTAAACTCCACCGCCCCGACCAGGATATCCATGATCTCCTCGCGACGGTCGGAATCGTCTTCCTCACCGAGGACCTGGGAAAAAAACAGCATGGAGAATCCGTGACCGTAGGTATAGCGATTGTCGGAAAGGGGATCGCCAATCAGGCCATTGGGCCGGACCTTGGTCGACAGAAAGTCCATGGCACCCCGCACGTGGCGGGAATAGGGACCTTGCGTGGCCGTATTCCCCGCCGAAAGCATGGCGGTGCCGGCCAGTGCCGTCATGGCCGTTGGGTAACCACCCGCCATCCACCGTCCCCGGCTGGATTGGTTTCTCGCAAGCCACTCCAGCCCTCGTTCAATCGCCCGTTCCCATTCGGGATCCAGTTTTCCTGCATGAACGCGGCGTGGCGCGAAGCAGGGAAGGACGGCCGCACTGGCTATGCCGGCCACCGACTTAAACCAACGACGGCGGTGCATCGGTTGTGTCACGTCCAAACTGCCTGATGCGAGCCCCTCGAACATCGACCACTCGGGGGCAAGCCGCAACGACGCCACCGCCGCATCCTTCGCAACGCCAGGAACGGTTCCAAGCCCCTTGCATTCTACTCACCGACCCACGTCCGAAGTAGGTCGTCCCGTTCGCCCTAACCAATCCGACCCGTTTTGACCGCTCCCACGGCCGCCGATCGGATGGGAAGCAAGGCACCCGCATTCCGAACGACGATTGGCCGGCAAGGAATCGCAGGCCTCGCAAACCGGTCGGTCACGGGGCCAGTTGAAACGACTCCAGGACCGAGTCGGTGCGATCCGTGTTGACAAATTCAGGAAGGCCTACGGCCATCACCTGATACAACCGAGTACCAACCAGGAACATTCGGCATTTTGCCTCCCCCTTGGCTTGTGGGATGGTAAAACGCAGTTCGCGACCAGGATACTTCTGCTGGAGTTCGATCTCCTTTTCTTCCAAGAGCTCGCCTCCGAAGATCTTTTTCAAACCGGCCCGGCCGCGCACGAAGGCCTCATCCAGCAACGCGGCATCGGCACCTTCCAGGTTGGGATTGTCCTGATAGGAGACCAGATAAACACCATCCTTCGTCTGGAAGATGTACTGGTCCTGAACGTCGCTGGCGTCCTGTCCGTCACCGACGGTCGTTTGCTCGTGCTTCGGCTCTCCCGGCAATAGGACACGAAAGCCACCCTGTTCCGGCGTATATGGGGTCAGCTCCTGCGACCACAAAGGGCCCGCGCCGATCCAACCAATCAGCGACCACGCGACGATCGATACGCGTGCCACGAGGATTCGATTGTCGCGCGCGGGGCGATTCATGGTAGAAATCCTTTGGGATGCGGCCAGCGAGTTCCATTGTACCACACCGTGTTCCGAACCGAAAACCCAGCCTTGATATGGGCACATCGCCGAGATCCGGGACGTCTCCCCACCCACGATTTCGTGGCTCCAAGATCCTGAATTTACTTGAGATCCGGGCACGCCGTAGCTATGCTGCGGATAGTACGTTAACGATCCTTGCCGCATGGGTTAGCCCGCAACGTGTCCTGAGTTTCTCGCCGCCAAGGAGTTTCGGCCATGCTACATCACGCCCACATTGGTTCCCCTTCCTCCCGAGCGGTCCGCCGGGGCCTACGATTCAAGTCCCAACGGAGTCAGACTCGACTGGGCTTCGAGGCCCTGGAGGATCGACGCGTACTGGCCACGGTCACGGTCAACACCGATGTGGGCGCGCCAGGTGAGTTACGGTCAGCCATCGCAGCGACGCCCGCGGGCGGCACGGTCGATTTCATGCTTCCCTCCGGTGGTGAGACCATCACGCTAACCATGGGCCAGCTCCTGGTAAACAAGAATCTGACGATCAACGGTGCTAATACCTCAGGAAGCGGCACACAGGTGACCGTGAACGGCAATAACCTCTCGCGGGTGTTCGCCGTCGATGATGGCAACGGGGCGACCCTGGCCACCGTCAATTTTCGCAATTTGACGATCCGGGGGGGTAGTGCCGTACAAGGGGCCGGAATTGCCAATACCGAGACGTTGCGCCTGGAGGGGGTCATCGTCACGGGAAACAAGGCCCTGCAGCCAAACGCAGCCTACACCACGTTTGGGGGAGGGATCCTGAATAACGGAGCGTTGACGCTGACCAATAGCCTGGTCTCGAACAATACCGCGGAGTTCAATGGGGCCACGAACAGCGCCTTTGGGGCCGGCATTGCCAGCCTGGGAGTCGGCTCCTCGCTGCAGTTGAACACCTCGGAAGTCACGGATAACGAGTCGGTCGGTGGCGGGGGAGGGGGGATTTTCACGCAACTAGGGTCCCTCACCCTGGTGAATTCGCTCGTCTCCAGGAATCGCGCCGGCCTGGATTCCACACTCTTCCCCAACATCGATCGTTACGACTATGGGGCGGGAATCTCCAGCTACAGCCAAGGGCCCGGCAACACCTTCGCGCCGCTGAATATCTCCATTACCAATTCCGAGATCTCCCATAATGTCCTATCCAGCGACCCCATCGAGGGAGCGGGCAGCGTATTTCCTTACGGCGCAGGACTGTTTGCCCGAGGGCGCGGCACGATTTCAATTGTCGAATCGTGCGTGGCGTCGAACACGGCCACGGGGAATTATGGCACGCTGGCCTCGAGCAACGTCCGCGCCCGTGGCGGCGGCATGTTCCTTTATGGCGACGATGGAGGCCCCCTCAGCGTCACCATCAGCAAGTCCACCATCAGCGATAACTTCTCGTTCCGGGAAGGAGGCGGCATCGCCGTCCGCGGTCGTTACGCGGACGATGGGAATCCGCTGAACGATGGGACCGTCAACCTATCGATCACCGGTACCACGATCGAGAATAACTACGCACGGATACGCGGGGGAGGCGTCCACAACTCGTCCTATGGCGCCGATGCACAGGGAGCGGCCAACATCTCCATTGTCAGCAGCAAAATTACCGGAAACTCCGTCGCTCCAGGCACGACGGGGGGCGGCGGCGGCGGCATCGCCAACCGCTGGGGAGGCTTCATGGAGATTGATCGGACCACCATCGACGGAAACACCGCGTATTACGGTGGCGGAATCTACAACGCCAGCTATTACCTCGACTACATCGCGGACCCCGAACAGAAGTCTCGGATGATCGTTCGCAATAGCACCATCTCGGGAAATGTGGCCCCCGTCATCGAAGGAGGGATGGGGGGCGGCCTTTATAACCTGAACAGCTACCTGGAAATGACCCAAAGCACCGTCTCCGGGAATTCCGCCATGACCTATGGCGGGGGCGTCTACCTCAAACAGAATTCCTATTACCTCGGTACTCCGTACGAGACCCGCACCACCATCGATCGATCAACAATTACCAGCAATACCTCGACCGCCGAGGGAGGGGGCATCGGAACGGACGCCTATAGCATTTCCACCTGGTCGAATTCGATCATTTCGGGAAACACCGGACCCCTCGGTTCGGAAAACGTCTATCTGACGGGCAATACCACGATTACCTATGCGTTCGACTTCGTGAACGGCAACGCCCAGTTGGGTCTCCTGACGGACAATGGCGGCCCCACGTTGACGCATCTACCGATGCCTGGCAGTCCCGTGATCAATGCGGCCGACCTCGCGGCGACCGGGGTGGCAGACCAAAGGGATTTCGGTCCTCGTGTCGCCGGTGGCCGCATGGATATCGGTGCCGTCGAGACGGGTACCCAGGCGCTCTGCGACCGGGATGGCGATAGCGATTGTGATATCGCCGATATTGACATCGTGATCATGGAAATCGCCGCCGGGACGGCAACCCTGGCCGCCCGCGATGCCTGGCTGGCAGCGGCCGGGGCCGAGAATCTGTCGTGCGGGCTCCCCTATACCCTGGCCGACTTCAATCTGGACGGCGTCACCGATGGTTCCGACTTTGGAATCTTCAACGCCAACAAGTTCACAAACACCGGAAAATGGTCCAAGGGCGATGCCAACGGAGACGGCGTTACGGACGGAACCGATTTCGGTATTTTCAATGCCAACAAGTTCATCAGCGCCTGCGGAAATGCCGATTGCTCTGATCCCGCCGCGCGGACCACTGCCCCCTCGCCCGGTGGCAACCTCGAGCGCACGCCTCGGAAGTCCCTCCATGCGAAGCGCGATGAAGCCCTGTACGACCGCCGGGACGGAGTCCGTCTGCCCCTGCGCCAAGCTGTGGAGGGAAACACCCTTCGCGAGGGGCGCGTGCGTGCGGCAGCGATCGCAGCATCGGTCCCGGCCATCGCCTTGCCGCGAGTCCGAGGGGTGACATCCATCGCGAATGCCACGGACGATGCGGGAGCCGTTCAGCTCGATCGGCCAACCGCAGTGACGGCTCCTGCCGTAACCAACACCCGACCGATGCGCATCGATTCATCCGAAGCATCGCCTGAGCGGAACTCCACGGTCTTCGATACGATCTTTGGCGCCTGGGACTTGAATGAATCCCAGAGGGACCAAGCTAGTAAGGGGCGGCGTATCCGATCGGGATGAGAGCCGATCCGAAATCCTTCCCCTCTCCCCCGTCCCAGTCGGAAGGGATGGGGGAGGGTCTGGGTGAGCGGGAATTCGGTATTTGATTAGGTTCGACGACCCGCGGCTGGGGGACTCCCAGCCATGTGCCAAACCACCATGCTGGGCGGGGCGGCCTGTTGTGGCGACCGCGCCGATTGTAGGCCATCACGCCAGGCACATTGTGCCGCTTGATCACAATGCCATGAATGTAGGCGTCGGTGGGCCCGAATGCTCCGTGCGGGCGGCGCCCAGTCACACGGGTTTCTATCGTGCCGAGGGATTCCGCGGGCCGAAACTCCGTTGGAAGGGATGGGAACGCCGATCCCTCTCACATCGTACCCACGGACGGGCACACCATGAAACGCCAAGCCTCGTTTCGCGCCACCATCGAGTCGCTAGAAGACCGTTACACGCCCGCAGGAATCGCCACGGCCTTGCTCACCGGCGGAAACCTCACCCTGCTGGGGGACGAACTTGCCAACGGCCTGACCATCACGCAAGCCACGGACGGCCGCCTGGTACTCACCCCCGACGCGACGACACAAATTCGATTGGGTGAAGGGGGAACTCCGCAGGCCACACCGCTCACGCTGCCCATCCCCGTGACCGACCATGTCTTCGCGGAGCTTCGCCAGGGAGATGACATCCTGACCATCAGCGGAGTCATTCTGCCGCGCTCCTTATCGATCGAAGGGGGCAACGGCAATAACGTCGCGAACCTGACGGGGATTACCGTGGGTGAGGACGTCGTCGTCCGCAACCGGAATGGTGCCGATACGACCAACCTGCGCGGCCGGGTGACGGTCCAAGGTGAACTGAACATCTTTCACGGCGATGGTGGCGGGCTGATCGATGACAATGCGACGACCGTGCTGCGCGTGGTCAAGAACTTTCATGTCCGAACCGGATTGGGGGCTGACGTCATCGATCTGGACGATGCACAATCGATTCACGTGGGCGGGAAGGTGATTGTCAACAGTGCCTTTGGTGCACTCGACGCAGCCACCAGCGAATGCCGCTTTGATACACGAGCCGGAGGCCTGTCGCTCGGCGGCGTCGAGGTCATCAATGGAAGTGGCTTCGACCGAGTGCGGTTCGACAGCGATGGCCCGGTCACCATCCTGGACGCCGCGGTCGTACGGAACGGCGATGGCGGAAGCTTGACGGAATTCGTATCCACGGCTGATCTCTCCCTGGGAAATACATCGATCATCAACGGGATTGGCGCCGACACGAACCGCATCACCAGCAATGCCATTACCAAGGTCAATGGCACGGTCCGTTTCGATAACGGCCCCGATAATACGGCCACAACCAACGAGCTGGTGGGGCGGACCAGCGCTCAGGTGGATCGCGACATTTGGTATGTCAACGGTGGTGGCCTCGATACCAACGTCATTGGCGGTCCACTCACCCGCACCCTGCGAGTGCTGGGACGCGTCCTGGTCGATAATGCCGATGGCGGTAGCACGACGACCGTCGGAATGGGTGCCACAAGTCTGTTCATTGGGGACATGACGCGTATTGCCGCCGGCCGCGGGGCCGACAGTGTCGTCGTCGGTTCCGCTGCCGCGACGAATATGTCAATCAACTCCCTGGTGATTGATAGCGGCGACGACACCAATCAGGCCACGGTGATTGGCGGCCAGCTGTCCATGAACGGCCGGCTCACCGTCCGTGGCGGTCCTGGGACCGATCAGGTCACCGTGACCACGCAAACGCGTGACGGCACGATCGCCGGCCCCGTCGACATCGACTTGGGGACAGGCAACAACCAGCGGGCGACATTGCAGTCTGCCACGGCCGGAGTCCTGCTCAACCTGGGGCAAACGCTTTCCGTGGTGACGAACGACCTCACGAGCGGCGGCTCGGATGCGATCACCCTGCTCCGCGTCGGTGTCCATGCACGAACCGTCATTGCCACCGGATTGGGGGATGACGTCCTGGCGATCGATGACTCCGACCTCAATGATTTGGTGATCCGGACCGACGGCGGAAATGACGCCGTGGCCCTGGACCGCGCCGCCCAGGCCGCCACGACACGGTTTTCAGGAGACGTTTCCATCCTTACGGGCGCAGGAAACGACCTGATCCAAGTCGGCACGGTGGGCCAGGCCAACCGGCGAGTCGTTTTCGCCAAGGCCTGCTCCTTCGACGGCGGTAATGGCAACGATACCCTGACCATGCTCATCGGCGGAAATGCCCTGGCACTGGGTGGCCTGCCTGTGGCAACGGAGTTCGAGGTACTGAACTAGCGCAGATTTTCGTGATCGTGTCGAACGGCAGATAGGACTCGCCGGATGCTTCAAGTCATTCGCACACGATCCGAAGTGTTGCCCAGGCCGGTCACTTGGCAGCACTCGGTGGCTGCGCCTGGGTTCCTCGAAACCTCTGTGTCTTGGGTTTCTTCAGTTCCGCAAGGTACCACTTCAGTTCTGCGTTTTCCTGGTTGAGTTCCAGGCCCTTCTGGCAATCGTCAATGGCCTCCTTCTCCTGCCCCAGCGTCTGGCGCAACTTGGCCCGTTCCAGGTAAGCCCACTCGGAAGCACCTGCCGTGATGGACGCGTCCAACTCCTTCATGGCCAGCGTCTGATCGCCTTGGGCCAGAGCCGCTTGCGCGGCGACCAGATGTTGGGTCGCCTCATCGAGTTTCTGTTGACGGCGGCAACCGGCGAGGGCAAGAAGGATCCACACGGGCAGCCCATACCCTGCAGTGCGCCGCCAGCCGTCGTTTCGCCTTTGACTTTTCATACTGGCTCCTCTCGACTCCGCGGACAGGGTTCCCCAATGGCGCTTCTCAAATTGCGTTGCGAATATATCACATGCTTCCATCGAGTCAATCAGATCGCCATGGATCGCGCGACCGCGCCCTGTTCATTGACTTGTTGCGAAGTATCGACTGACGGTTTTTGCAAATGAGTGGAAGACGTGAACGGGTCACGGCTCAGGTGCAACCTTACCGAACCTGCCGTACTCAATGGGACCGACGGAATTGGCCGGGGGACATCCCCAATTCCCGGCGAAAGCTCCGGATCATGACTTCCGTGTGGTTATAGCCCGCCTGTGCGGCAATCGCGCTCAGGGGGAGATTCGTCTCCACGAGCAATCGCTTCACTCGATGCAGACGCGCTCGCCGAATTCCCATGGCAGGGGAATGCCCCAGTGCATGCAGGAACCGCTGTTCCAGCGCCCTGCGCGAAATGTCAAACTGGCGACACAAGTCACCGACCTGCATGGGTTGATTGACATGATCTGCGATAAAGTGCATGGCGGCGGCCACGATCGTATCACGGACCGCGGTCGTGTCGGTCGATTGTCGCTGAACAATGCCCACGGGTGGAATCAAGGTCACCTGAGCAGGCGGCGACATTCCCTGCATCAACTGATCAAGCAATCGCGAGGCCTCGTAGCCAACCCTGGGACCTGCCTGATCCATATTCGAAATGGGGACAGGTGCCAGACTCGACATGACCGAATCGTATTCGTTGCAGAGCACCGCCACGGTGCCAGGTACCGCCAGTCCGCAGGCCTGGCACGCAAAGGTGATCTCGCGGGCGATATCGCAGCTCCAGACCAGTAACGCGACCGGCTTGGACAGTGCCGTCAGCCAGCCAATGAATGCTTCGCGATGAAGATGCAACGGCTCCAATTGCGGGGTCCGAGGAATCAGCCGTTCGCATCGATGCCCGGCCCTTTCCACGGTGGCCTGGAAGTGGCGTCCGAGATGATCGGCGTACCCCGTGCGGTCGATCGGACCGACATAGGCAAAATGTACAAAGCCGCGTTCCAGGAAGTGCTGCGCCGCCATTTCGGCGCATTTCGCTTCGTCGGAAATGACCTGCGGGATCGCGCCGGAGGGGACGTCCATCCACGAGACATTGACGGCCGGGATCCCCGTCGCCTCGATGGCCCGCCGCAACCCGTCGCTCGTCAGGCGCGCAATGATCCCGTCTGCCTGCCAGCCATGGGGAAGTTCGATGCATTCATTCATCCCGCGGGCTTCCAGGTGAAAATCCCACCCGCCCCGCTCATGCGCGTAACTGGCCACACCGCGCAGGACCTGTCGTACCCATTCCGTGGCCGTATGCACCAGCAGCGCCACTTTGGGGCGATCACGCACGCTTCTCGCCGCAGGTCGTCTGGTCATGCCATTGCGAACGCCGAATCCAGGGGATCGGGGTGACCCTCAGAGAAGGAATCGAGTCGGCTCATGCGGTCTTCCACGCCGAAGCGGGGCGTCCGCCATCGCGCCCCTGTTCCATGGCAATTCCGAAGGTCATTGGCCGCCGACCTATGAGCTTATAGCAGCCCCTGCAACGTCGCCACCGGGTCACACGGGGCCGAAGGAAGGAAACGAAAGTGTCAACTGCACTGCGCGTTTGCTCATGGCATTTGCTCACCCGAGTAGATTAGCATAAGAAACGGTATTGGCAGTCTGTCATCCCCGCAGAGACCATCTCGTGACGTTCCCATCGGACTATGTTTATCAGCGGTCGTATCGCGGCCGCGTTAAGGCGCTGGTACTTGACTGGAGCGGCACGACGGCCGATGCCTACGTCATCGCGCCGGCCGTGGTTTTTGTCGAAGTTTTTCGCAAGGAGGGGGTGACCATTAGCATGGACGAAGCCCGCGGGCCGATGGGCCTGCGGAAGGACCTGCACATCAAGGCCTTGACCCTGGTTCCAGAGATTCGAGATCGCTGGAAGGCCGTGCACGGTCGGTTCCCCACGGATGGCGACGCCGTCCGCATGTTTGAACAGTTTGTCCCAATGCAATTGGATTGCCTCCGGCGCTACACAACCCTCCTCCCCGGCATTGCAACCGTGACCCAGCGATTGCAGAAACAGGGAATCAAGATTGGCAGCTCCACCGGTTTTACTCGGGTCATGGTCGATATCCTGGAAGAAGATGCCCGGCGCCAAGGCTATGTCCCCGATGCATCGGTGGCCGGAGACGAAGTGGAACATGGGGCGCGGCCGAAACCCTTCATGGTGTATCGCAATCTGGACTTGATGGACGTCCATCCCATCCAGTCCGTGATCAAGGTGGACGACACCGTTTCCGGGGTCGGGGAGGCCCTGGAAGCCGGCTGCTGGGGCGTTGGTGTCACCCGCTACAGCAACTACATGAACATCAATAGCCTCGAGGAAGTGCAAAAAATGCCCGAATCCGAGGTACGGAGGCGTCTGGAACACACACGCGAGATCCTGGCAAAGGCGGGAGCCCATTACGTGATCGACAGCCTCGCGGACATTGAACCGGTCATCGAGGAAATCAACCAGCGCCTGCAGCGAGGCGAAAGGCCCTGACGTGCCGCCGATCCCACGCCCGCAGATTGCGAAGGAAGTGCATTCGCTGGCCACCGCCATCGTCGTTTCGCACGCATGTAGATAACGAAGACCCTTTACGCAACGGATCGACCCATCACGATGCGAATTCCCAGCGCGCGCGACAAACTACTCTTCACCCCCGGCCCCTTAACGACGAGCCCGCTGGTCCGACAGGCCATGCTTCGGGACCTTGGTTCCCGCGACCACGAGTTTGTCCAGATCGTCCGCGACGTCCGCAGGGAACTGCTGGAGATCGCACATGTCTCGCAGGCGGCTGGCTACGAGGCCATTCTCATTCCCGGAAGTGGCACCTACGCAGTGGAGTCGGTGATCTCCTCGGTCGTACCACCCGGCAGCACCCTGCTGGTACTCGTCAATGGCGCTTATGGCGAACGGATCGTCGCCATGGCTGGGGCCCATCAGATCGCAACGCGCGTGTTGCGGTGTGCGGAAAACGAGGTGCCCCAGGTCCAAGACATCGATGAGATCCTGCGAGGTGATCCCGATATCCACACCGTGGCCATGGTGCATTGTGAAACCAGTACGGGGATCTTGAATCCGCTGGAAGCAATCGGTCGGGTGGTCGCCGGCCATGGGAGAAGTCTGGTGGTCGATTCGATGAGCGCTTTTGGTGCCGTCCCCATGGAGGTCGGCCAGGTACCCATCGATTACCTGGTCTCGTCCGCGAATAAGTGCCTGGAGGGCGTGCCAGGTCTTGCATTCGTGCTGGCCCGCCGTGATGCCTTGCTGGCGGCCGACGGCTGGTCCCGGACCCTGTCGCTGGACCTCGTGGCACAGTGGCGTGGCCTGGAAGGCAATGGGCAATTCCGCTTCACTCCGCCGACGCATGTCATCTTGGCGTTTGCGCAGGCCTTGCGGGAACTGGCGGACGAGGGAGGTGTCCCCAGCCGGGCTGCCCGTTACCGTGAAAACCACGCCGTGCTGGGCCAAGGAATGGCACGTCTTGGATTCGAGACCCACGTGTCCCCGCCTCTGCAGAGCCACGTCATCACCACGTTCCACCTCCCCAGTCACCCGCGTTTCCACTTTGACCGATTCTATGCACTTTTAGGTGATCGCGGCTACGTGATTTATCCAGGCAAACTGACCGATGCACCATGCTTCCGCATCGGGACGATTGGCCGGATCTTTCCTGCCGATGTCCGCGGGTTGCTCTCTGCCATCGCCGCGGTGCTGGAAGAAATGGGCGTCGATCTACCCTCCGTCCCCGATCACTCGGTAACTCCTGTTCGCGTCCTCACGGTGAACTGACCCTGGGTCAGTCTTGTGCATGGTCCCCGACCGTTCCGAGGGAGATGTCAACGCAACCCCGAGACGAACGGAATGGCAGGCCACGCATCTGGATGCCGCGGCGCCGGCTACTGGTCTGAGCGGCGGGATCATTCTACCGACCAGACTGTGACTTCCTTCGTTTCCGACCCGCTATGTCCCCAGCATCCCAGCCGTTGGCCATCCGGCGAGAACTGAAGACCTTGAATCGCAGCCGCATCGGCCTTCAACTCCAGCATTTCCAACCCACTCGCAATGTTCCACAGCTTGACCTTGCCCCACTGCTCACCCGTCACCACCGTCTGTCCATCCGGAGAGATGGTCGCACCGTTGACATCATCGTTGGAAGCAACGAATAGGAAGCGTTCCCGCCCTGACCGCGGGTCCCAAAGACTCATGCGGTTATGTCGGCGAGCCGACGTCAAGAATTGGCCGTCGGGAGAATAGGCGATCTGATATGGGGCGCTCATGCCCTCTTCAAATGTCCCCTCGAACCGAGCGATTTGGCGACCCGTGGGGAGCTCATAGACTTCCAAGGCCCCGGGAAGACAAACCGCCACCGAGTTGCCCCGCGGGTGGATTGCCATGGCCAATGGCACCGAATCCTGGATCGAGAACTGGTAAGCCAGCCTGCAAGTTGCCGTATCCCAAACCATCACCGCACATTCGGGCTTTTCGGCACTCACATGAGCGCATCCCAGGATCCTGCAATCACTGTCCAGAAACGCCACGGTTAGCAACTCTCCCTCGTCGATGACCAGTGAGCCCAATCGCTTGCCAGTCGGGAGCTCCAGCATTTCCCAATCTCCACCGCCGGCGGGCACCACGAGCTTCGTTCCCGAGCTGGAAACCGCAATCGACATGCGCCGACTGTTGAGATCAGGATTGGTGATTCGCTCCGGTAATTTCTGCCGCAGGGTGGTGCCCTCGCCACGGCCAACAGGGTGCCGCGCGACTCGGCCATCCTCGAAAACGGCATAGAAGTTCTTGACGCCCGGGTCGAATACAATGGCACTCGGTGCCGCGCACGAACGAGAAACGCGACCCGGTTCTTCCACGGCGTTCCAAATTCCCGCCGTACCATCCCAGGCCCCATAGGCCAAGGACTGGCCGTCATGGTCAAAGGCCAACGCGTGAATTCGGCCGTGGTCACACAGGCGAATGGTCCTGGGCTCGGCAGAGACAGAGTCCCAAATGGCCACGAGACCATCATCGGTTCCCGCGGCCAAGAATTCGCCATCAGGGGAAAATGCCACGGAATACACGCCGTGATAACAGTGAAGCACCTTCTTCGGCTTTGGGTCAGGTGGCTGCCACAGGGTGACCGTTCCACTGCATGCCGCAGCGAGGTTCCTTCCATCGGGCGAATACCTTACGCATGGGACCCCGAAGTTGTGCAGTACCAGTCGCTGGATCAGCTCACCGGTCTCCGAATTCCATTCTCGGACCGTTCCGTCGCTGCTGCCCGTCGCCAAGGTGGCACCGTCGGGGGAGTACGCGGCAGACATTATGTCACTAGCATGCCCGAGCAGCTGCCAATTGCGCTGACCGGTCGCCACGTCCCAGGTCGTCACGAGATCCGGCAGAGTTGTCCCCAGCATCCCGTCCCCGGTGCCGGTAGCGAGCGTCGAGCCGTCAGGAGAAATTGCCAAGCAGAATACGGGGGAATCATGCGGATAGGTCGCCAATTCACTCCCGCTCGTCAGGTCCCAACGCTTCGCCGTGCGATCGCAACTTGCCGTGGCGAGCCAGGTGCCACTCGGGTCAAATTGCACTTCGTTGACGCATCCGGTGTGGCCCCGCAGTATGGACACCAGCTCATCAGTGCCAGCTCGCCAAATCCTGACTGTGCCATCGTCGCTGGCCGTTGCCATCCGTTGGCCATCGGGTGAGTAGACGACCGAATTGACTCGCTGGGTGTGGCCTGGCAGAAGCCTCACTTCGGAATGAAGCAGGCTTTGAAGGTACTGATACTCAAAACCTCTGGACTGGCTTGCCGGTTCGTGACCGAGCGCCAGATTGAGCATCGAACGAAACTGAACGCCATTGCGTGATTTCATGGCCTCACCGACCAGCTTAATCCGCCAGGCGTGTTGCTGATTTCGCAGCTGCTGCTCGCGATCGAGGGCCTGCTTTGAACTGGCCTCCGCTTGTTTGCGATGGTGTTCGGATTGTTTTAATGCCTTGGCCAGGGAGCGGGCATGGGACCAGGAGCTGGCCCAGAAGCCCGCCAGCGCCAGGAAGCAGAGCGCCAGGGATGCGGCGATGGCGGGGCGGCGACGTGCCCATTTAAGCGTCCGTACCCACGGGCCGGGGGGGCGGGCGGCAATCGGCCGATGCCCCAGAAACCGCGTCAGGTCGTCCGCCAGGCCCCGAGCCGATCCATAGCGCGCCTGCGGGTCGGCTTCAATCGCCTTCCGCACAATGACGTCCAGGTCCAAAGGGATTGTCCGGTCGATACTGCGGGGGGTCGAGGCATCCGCACTGGCGATCTGACGCAAGAGCTCGCGCCGATCGACGGCGTCGAACGCCGGTCGCAAGGTCAGCAGCTCATACAGCGTCATCCCCAGTCCATAGATGTCAGCCCCCGGATCGACTGCGGCTCGCTCGCCCAACGCCTGTTCAGGCGCCATGAAACGCAGCGTACCAAGCACGTCACCGGTCCGAGTCATCGTCGCTTCCGACACGAAGCGAGCCAGTCCAAAGTCCGTAATCCAAGGGTTTCGATCCGAATCGAGCAGAATATTCGACGGTTTGATATCCCGATGCACGACCCCCTGGTCGTGGGCAAATGCCAGCGCTTCGGCAAGCTGGGCACCCCAGCGAGCCACCGTTTGGAAATACTCGGCCTTCGATTGCGAGTACTCCCGGACCAGGGACACGAGTACCGAATTGGCAACGCAGCCTGGCGATGCCTCCGCGGATTCACCTCCGCTGCGGGACGCCTCGCACCCGTCGTCGTGAAGGGTGAGTCGACCTCCTGTGGGAGCCGTTTCGAGCTCGCTTCGTACCGACACGGCCACGGAGGCCGATTGCGCGGATCGCAGCCGGGCGATCACATCCGAAAAGCTCGCACCCTCGATCAACTGCATCGCAAAATACGGTGTGCTTCCCTGGCCTACAAAGGAGTACACCGGCACAATATTCGGGTGCCTGAGGGTCGCTCCAGCCCGGGCTTCCGTCTGAAATCGCAACCGCTGCTGAGCGTCGGACAGCGTGGAGACCGGAAGAAGCTTCAGCGCAACGCGACGCCCCAGTACGACTTCCTCCGCCTCGTACACAATGCCCATACCGCCGCGGCCAATCTCACGCACGATGGAAAACCCTGGCAGGTCTGGCACCCCCCATGCCAGGCCTTCCGCATCCTCGGCGGGCAGCCAGGTTGCCTCTTCGTTCGGCCACATGCGATGCAACATGTCAATACAGGCCAGGTTGCGCATCAGCAGGTCATTGCTGGACATGGAACGGACTTCCGAATCGAAGCGAGACTCGGCGCCACGGGCCCAGGCCTCGTCATGGTCCACCAGATGGCCGACCAGGCTCTCGGCGAAATCGCCGCCATTCCTCACAAGGTCGGAACCGCCTTCGGATCGTGTCGGTGGGTGGCTCGCCATGGTCTCTGGAACACCAGATTTCGCAAGAGCAGGTGTCGACAGCATTCCGGCTCACTGCCCGGCATTCATCCTTTGGGACAGTAGGCCAATGGCACGACTCCAGGTCTTCTGTGCAGCGTTTTCCGAACAATCCAGGATTGCGGCGATCTCCAAGAACGACAGCCGGAGTTCATTCCGCAAATGAATGACATGCTCGTACCTAGGGGGTAACTCCCGCAGTGCGTCCCTCAGCTGCGAGAGTTCCTCATGCCGGCAAGCACAGCTGCTGGGAGTCCTGACAAATCCATCCTCCAGCCGCGGGCCCCGTTGCTCGTGCGCCGCCTCATCCAACCGAACCTCCCGTGACAGGCCCCGCTTGCCTGTCAGGCGATAGCTTCGGTTCGCGGTTCGGGCGCGATTCTCGACGATTCCTTGAATCCATCGGTGCAAGTCCGCACGGGACTGACCCCGAAAGGACGTGAACGACCGGATCGCTTCCAGGGCCGCTTCTTGAACGATATCGGAAGCACTGATCTTGACTCGCAACTGCGGGTCAAGCCGCCCCCTGGCGAAAGCGCACAAGCAAGCACGCAAGTCGTCAAGAAGCTGCCCAAGAACTTCGCGATCACCCTCCTTGGCGGCGCCGATGCGAAGCGTCCACGCGGTGGAATGCGCATCGCCCGAGCTCGTGGAATCGATCGACCCTCCCAAGATGAGGTCCCTCTGCCGCGCGCCAACCCAGAAACCTGAGGTGAATGCGATTATTTCCCATGGGAGATCCCATTGCAATGGCTGAATCGGCGTATTGCGCGAATTCGAGAGAAGGTCCCACCTTCGCCGTGCAGGAACGTGTCACTGAGTGCCCACGCGGAAAGAGTTATGCTCTGGGTGGCTGGGGCTGAGTCCACGAAGCCCCGGATTTCACCGCTATGGCGTCGCTAAGGCTCCGCCTCAGCCACCCCAATACTTCTGCGTGTGCACTTAGAGCCTATCCGAGAACCAGAAGACCCCCTCACCCTTCCCTCTCCCCCGAAGCGGGGGAGAGGGTACTTGGATCGGCACTAGGTCGGAGAACCTGC